>Ga0208034_1000312_pt1 | contig 42535 bp, 40 predicted proteins | sample June2015DPH_8_10_FD_184699 | JGI IMG/M metagenome (GOLD analysis project Ga0208034, IMG submission 184699) | Peatland microbial communities from SPRUCE experiment site at the Marcell Experimental Forest, Minnesota, USA - June2015DPH_8_100... | ecosystem: Environmental > Terrestrial > Soil >...
GCGGAAGGTGGACAACTGGCCGTCGGAAAGGCCGTCAAGAGCCGTGCGGGCGGATCGGATAGACCTGTTGACAGACCGAGCGCTGGTCGGCCGCCCAGCCTGGTTTCTTACTGTCTGAATCGCAGGTAACTCCGGCGCAGCTCCGACGCAGCGTGGGCGAGACGCCCGCGCTACAAGATCTTCCCGCCAGTCTCCGTTCAAGCCGGAAGCCTTCCACTTTTATGTCGTGCACCCACGCCGCCTCTCGACTTCGCCGCGCTGCGGAGGTAAGCTGTCGTCTCAGCAACTAAAACGGCCAAGGTTATCCTATGCACTCTTCAAATCGACGAGAAGTTTCCAGTCCCGCCAATTCCTTGATGAAGGTCTTCCGCCGCTCACTCGCTGACGGGACCACCAAGGAGGGTTGGCTGGCGGTGGAAGGTCCATTCCTGGTCGAGGAAGCGCTGAATGCGGCCCCCCGCGTTAAGACTCACAGCGTGCTCGTGGCCAGTGGAGCAGCCGAGAAGTTTTCCGCCCTGCTCCAGCGTCTGTCGGCGGAGGCCGAATTGACTCAGGTCCCTGATCGATTGTTTGAAAGCGTCGCGCAAACGCAGTCCCCGCAGGGAATCGCCGCCTTGGTGGAACTTCCCGCCTATAAATTGGAGGAAGTTGTTGCCGCCCGCAATTCCCTGCTGGTCGTGGCCTGCCGCCTCCAGGACCCCGGCAATCTGGGCACCATGGTACGCACGGCGCTGGCGTTTTCCGCTTCTGGCTTCTTGACTTTGCAGGAGACGGTGAGCCCTTTCAATCCCAAGGCGGTGCGCTCTTCGGCGGGCGCAATTTTCCGGCTCCCGCTGATTTGCGGGCTCGATCCGAAAGAGGCGTTGCCCTTTCTGAGCGTACACGTCCACATCGTGGCGGCCGACCGCCACAGCCCGGCCTCGCTCGCGCAGGCGGACCTGAGAGGGCCGATTGCGATTCTTGTGGGGCGCGAAGCCACCGGATTGCCAGAGGAGATTGGCCGCTACGCAAGCCAGCTTCTGAGTATCCCCATTCGGAAAGAAGTGGATTCCGTAAACGCGGCAACCGCGGCGAGCATCTTTCTATACGAGGCGGCGCGACAAAGAGGATTTAGATATTGAGTCATTTAGCCATCGGGTCATCGAGCCATTTAGAGGCTGTCCGTGGTCCGTTGTCAGTCGTCAGTGGCGTAAGGCTTTCGACCTCCGCCTATCGCTTGCAACGGACAACTGACCACGGACAACTGGCAGCTTTTCAATGGCGAGATGACCCGATGACTCGATGACCCGATTCCCATGAGCCTTTTCGAACCCAATCCCCTTGACCACGCCGGCGGCGCAACGCAGCGCAACGCCACCCCCTCGCCCTTGGCCGACCGCATGCGGCCGGAGACGATCGAAGATTTCGTGGGGCAACTCCACATCCTGGGGCCGGGAAAGGCGCTGCGGCGCCAAATCGAGCGCGACGAACTGGGCTCGATGATCCTCTGGGGTCCGCCGGGTTCCGGCAAAACCACGCTTGCCACCATTGTTGCTCGCAAAACGCGCAGTGATTTCGTGCGTTTCAGCGCCGTCCTCTCCGGCATCAAAGAAATCAAGGAAGTGATGGCGGCGTCGGAGAAATCTCGCCATTACGGCCGGCGCACGGTGCTTTTTATCGACGAAATCCACCGGTTCAATAAGGCTCAGCAGGATGCGTTTCTGCCCTACGTCGAGCGCGGCGACATCGTGTTGATCGGCGCCACCACGGAAAACCCCTCGTTTGAAGTCAACGCCGCGCTGCTTTCCCGAGCCAAGGTCTACATGCTCTCCGCGCTCTCGACCGACGAGGTGCAGACGCTTCTCCGCCGCGCCCTCACGGACGAAAAGCGCGGCCTCGGCGCGTGGGCCATCGAGATTTCCGATGAGCTTTTGCGGCAGATTGCGGTGTTCTCCAATGGCGATGCGCGCGCTGCCTACAACACGCTTGAAACCGCCGTGGCGGCCGCTGCGCGCGACGCGGAAGGGCGCGCCACCATCACCGAAACCCTGGTCGAGGACGCTATTCAGCGGAAAGTCCTGCTCTACGACAAGTCCGGCGAGGAACACTACAATCTCATTTCCGCGCTCCATAAGTCCGTCCGCAACTCCGATCCCAGCGCCGCGCTTTACTGGCTGGGACGTATGATCGAAGCGGGGGAAGATCCCCTCTACATCGCACGCCGCCTGATTCGCGAGGCCTCCGAGGATATCGGCATGGCTGATCCTCATGCTTTAGGTGTGACGGTGGCGGCGATGCAGGCGGTGCATTTTCTGGGAATGCCGGAAGGGAACCTGGCGCTCGCCGAGGCCGCCGTCTATCTCGCGCTCGCGCCCAAGTCGAATGCGCTATACGTCGGCTATGGCGAAGTCGCGCGCGATGCGCAGGAGACTATGGCGGAGCCTGTTCCTTTCCACCTGCGCAACGCCGTGACAGGGCTGATGGCGAACTTCGGCTATGGCAAAGGGTATCAATACGCCCACAAAGCCGAGGACAAGCTCACCGATATGCAGTGCCTGCCTGACAACCTCAAGGACCGCCAGTACTATCGCCCCACCGACCAAGGCTTGGAAAAAAGGTTGAAAGAAAAAATGCAGGCCATCCAGGAGTGGAAGAAACAACAGGCGAGCGAGAAGTGATGGGTTGAATTATGAATTCTGAATTATGAATGATGAATTCTGAAAGCCGTGTTCTGAATGTTGAATTCTGATTCTCGATTTTTGTTTCTTGAATTTTGAATCTTGAATTTTGTCTCTTGCCGCGAAGAATAGCTTCACCACAGAGGTCCGGAGAAGCCTCCGCTTGTGCGGATCGAGATTGCGATTCAATAGTTATTCGACCCGTTGTCTTTCTTTGCGTTTATTCTCCGTGACCTCCGTGCCTCCGTGGTGAAATTCCTTTAAAACTGCTCATCCGCGGAAGGGCCATAAATCGCCGACACGCTTGCATCATTCATCCGCAGATACACGGTCAACTGCCCACGGTGATGCGCCAGGTGGCAGAAAGTGTCGGTCAACATCACATGCCGCGGTTGTTCTTGCAGCACCCGCCCGCGCATCAACAGGCGCCATGGCTTCATCAGGTGTTCTTCCGTTGTGCCCTGCAAGGCCTTGCGAGCCTTGGCGACGCTCTCCTCGAGCGCCTTGAGCAACTCGGCTTTCGTTGCGACCGCCTTCGTTTTGAACTCCTCGCTCGAAGGGTCGCCAAGATTTAACTCGTCCCGCTCGACCATCAGAACCACCCACCCCGGCATGGTTGCGACGAGCGTTGCCAGCCGTCCCAATTCCATGGACTTCGCATGTGGCTTCCAGTCGTTGCGCCCCTCGGGCACGCGCTCCACTGCCTTGCGCGCGGCTGCTGCTTCCCGCTCCAGTTGTGCCAGAAAAAGCTCTTTAAGATCCATGTCTATTTCTCCTTTTGGCGAATGAACTTCAATAAACTCTTCGGCGCTTCTCGACACGCGCATTGTTTTTGATGTTCTCGGTGCCAACTAATTCTCTGCTCCATCGTTGCCTTTGGCGGCATCTTGTTTTCATCGTGCCAGAGTTTGTTCATTGGCTTATTTTGGCAAACCTCCCGGCGGCGCCGCAAGTCCGACCACCACTCGCCCCCCGCAAAAAATCGTTGCAAAGGAAAGCCGAAAGGGTATGCTGATTGGCGAGAAGATGGTAGTGGTAGAAGGAGATGGCATGCCGCGGATAACATTAGAGGTATTCCAGTCACGCCTCAACTGCACACATGAATTGCTCGACAGCCTTGCCCTGCTGTCGGACGAAACATTGCGCCAGATCAACCGGACAGCCATTCCCGCGGAAATCATGTCAAAGTACCGCAAGCTTATCGAGACCATGCACACGATGGCAGAGGACGCCGCGAAGCTTGCCGAATCCGCCTCCAAGATCACCGAAGAAGACAACGCCTTGCTTCAGTGACGACCCGTGTCAATCCGCCGCAATGTATAACGAGGGGAAAGTCGGGGTCGGCAGCGCCGTGGCTCGTGGGGTCGCCGGTCAAATTGAAAATCAACACTGAAGCGTGCTTTAAGTTACTATGGGGCACATGGGGTTTGTCGGAACGAGGTTTACCAAGCTCGAACAAGCCGTGCTGCGCGTGATTTGCGAGAAGCATCCGTTGGATCGAGCCGAGCTCGAGGCTCAACTATCGACTGCCATCGTCCACAGCCGCGAAAACTCGGGTACCGGCTTCTACACCTTTTTTTCCGTTGCCCCATCCTCGAGCCCTCCCATTACGGGTACGCGCCTCAGGATTGGTGCGCAGGCCAAAGTCGACGGATTGAAGTACGGGATGGGGTTTAATCTCTGGCTGGAAAAAGGCTACGCGGACTGCATTGAAGGATATTCCTATGATGAAGACACCATGGGGATTGATTTAGAAGGAGCAGGTTTCGAGATCGAAAAACGCTAGGGGGAAGCGGGGTCGCCGCGCCCTCGTACCGCAGGCGCCCAATCCCCGACACTCAGCCCCTACTTCGCAAGCAGGCTGACGTCGCCAAAGGTGGTGTGGGCGTAGAGTCGATACTGCCCACTGCCCTGGTATTTCCAGGTGTGGCCGAGCCAGCCATGCATCGTCCCGGCGGAAGGCACATCGGCATCTCCGACGCTAAGGGACACCTCCGCGTCTCGCAGGCTCTCTAAGGTGCCCACCTCCACGTTCAGGTCGCCGGCAAAAAGCCGCAAATCCTTGTCGCCCTGGACGCCCTCAACGGTGAGGTCGCCGCCCGTCATGTGGACTTCCAGGGGCATCGGGCTGGGAACTTCCAGTTCCGCATCGACGGAGAGCGACATGGGAGCCCGAATCTCCAGTTGAATGCTGGAATCGTGCGTGCGCGAGCGGAGCTGAACGTTCTTCTCCTCCGTAGGTTTGCGTGGGTCAGGTGTGTATCGCACCACAATATGAGTAGGGTCCGAGCCCCGCTTGATGTGAACGTCCCCTCCGCGCAATTTGAACCAGAAATGCGCTCCCGGATGGTATTCCAGAACCTCGGTATGGGTGGCCCCCACACCCGGAACTGCCCAAAATGCCCAACTGACCGCGAGAAAAAGCATGACTCGCCGCATGGTTACTCCTTTATCAGCCGAATGCACATACTACCCCTGCTGCATTCTACGCACCGGAAAGGGAAAAGGTTCCCGGACTCAAAGGCACCAAATTAGGAACTTAGCCGCTTGCTGTCCGAGTACCCCGCCCGCCTCATTCCTGCCAGTCGTAAGGCTTGCTCGCTGTTTCTACGCGGCAGCGGCCGCAATCCCTGCCCGTTCACCTAAAAACGCAAGCACCTTTCTGGCGACGAGATCGGACTGCACCATCGTCAAGTCGTGTCCAGCGCCGGGAATGATCTCCGCCTTGACCTGCGGAGCAACACGCTTCAGCCGCCGCACGGCTGCCCCGGCAGAGTAGATCTTTTCATTCTCCCCCACCAGGAATAAGCAGGGCACGCTGAAGCCTTGCCACGCCTTGTCATCGATCACGGTGGGCCAAGGCGGGCGAGGCAGATCAAAGAGACGGTCGGCCAATTGCACGTCGTCCATGGCCTCCTCGACCAGCGCCCGGCAGGCGCCGCCGCTTCGTACTCCGTCCCGGAACAACCAGCGGAGTGTTCTGCGCATGGGTTGTCCGACGGGTATGGAAAGGAGCCCCATGCGGACGAGAAAGGCAAATGAAACCGGGAGCACCGTACACGCCGGGGCTAACAGCACGACGTTGCGGAGCCGCCCGGGGAAACGGAGCGCATACTGACCGGCGAGCCACCCCCCATACGAAATGCCCATCAGACTGAGTGGCCCTTCCGGAACCAGCACCGTGAAGACCTCGTCGAGCCAATTGACAAGATCCTCCGGCTTCGAGATGTCGCGACGATTCACGCTGAACCCGACGTCACCCAGGGTGTCCAAGGCGTAGGTGCGGCGGTTGGCGGATAGAGCCGCGATATTGTGAATCCACATCAGCGACCCACTCCGCGCGCCGGGCAGCAGAACCAGGGGAGGATCGGTGATACGCCCACTAACGCGAACGAAAGTCTGCCCGGAGGCAGTTTCAGCCATCATGGTCTCGGACGGGAGTGGCCACGCCTTGGCCCTTTCCAGGCAGAAAGCCTCATACTCGGCTTTGGCGCGTTCGGACCGAAACGGGTAGAAGGAATGTCTCGTCATAGCGTCGTTGCCTCCGGTGAGGGGTTGTCCAACGCTCGGACTCACCTGCGGGCGGCGTGGCCACCCCGCTCACTATCGCGCCGACCGCCTAACGACACCTACGGTGGACATGGGATCCCCGCGATGCGATAGTGGGAAGCGGTCTCGCCAACAGTGACCATGATGCGGCCATCTCGCTGGTTGCAGAAAAAAGAACGTCAGATGCGATGATCTTAGGCCGGGCTCTCCGCCAAGTCAACGCCAAGGCGATTTGATTGGACAAATGGCCCTCGCGCTCAGATCCCCCACCGTTTTGGCCCTGCCACACGCTCTTCCTGACATCCGAAAACTGAGAATTGAAGACTCTTTAGGCGCCCCATTATGATTGACGACGTGCGATTGCCGCTGGGATTTCGCGCGAGAGAGAAGCACACCGTAAGAAAAACGCCGACCGTCGCTACCCGCTTTTGCCGTCACGCTGGGAAGGTAAGAAGGGCTTTGCTATACTGGCGCCCGGTCAGGATGCAAGAACGGAAATCTCGGTGGAGTGGTGTTGTGCAGTGGGAGGAATGGTGCTGGGAACGCCGTTGCCTAACTTCATTCCAGACCGCGTTGTCCCCGCCGCGGAAGGAGATCCGGTGGATCTTTGGGTGTACGCCGTTTTGCCCAAGAAGGGATGGGTCCCGCATTCCCCCGGAGACTTGATCCGCGCGGACCACGCCGGGTCGGCCGTCAAGTACCGCGATCAAGTGTACGAGCTGATGCGTGTGGAGGAAACGCTTGAAGGCGGTTACGCGTTTCGTTATGGCCTGCGGCCGTGGGATCCGCAATACGTCATGGGTCACGTGGTCAACTACACTCTGAGGTCTCAGGTGGAAGCCGCCGCCGCGCATAAGGACACGACGAGGGCACAGGTGCTCCGCTACTTGATCCTGTGGCTCTTCCCCATCGCGGGATTCGCCCCGGATCCCTTGCAGCGCGAGTGGGAAAAGAAGACGGGACTCAACATGGCCTGGGTTTCCGCAGGTTCGGCCTTGTTCGGACTGGCTTTGGCCTTTGTGCTGCGAGGGGCTTCGGAGGATACACACTTTACCGCGGTCGTCCTCTACCTGGTTCTGGAGTCATTTACCCGGTTACTTTGGATCAACTCCTCCCACCAGCCGCACGGGTCACCCTTGCTGACGCTGCCGTACCTCATGTGGCAATTCTTGCAACGAGGACCTTCCCAAGCCTCTGCCAACGACGCCGATGCGGTGCTCCTCGCCAGACAAGATGAGGTAAGACGAGTCCCCAATAGGAATTCAATGCAGATTTGCTCCTGGTATTTTGACACGACTTTGGTGGGATCCACTCCGGTACGGTACGAGGGGAACCTCTACATGCCTACGCGTTGGCATCGGGAGGGCAAGGGCCTCTCCCGGCGCTGGATCTATGAACTGGAAAAGGTCGAGCCGGAAGCCGGCGTCCCGAGCCGCGAGTACACTCGCCCGCGCACACCGGATCGCCAAAAGGCGGTGGAAGACTTCACCCATCGCCTCGACATGGCGCAGAGCTTTGCGCTGTTCTGGGGCATTTACCCCCGCGCCGATCAGCTTCGTCTACAACGCCTCTATCAATACCAGGGTCCGAGACCCACGGCGATAACGGCTGGCCTCTTTCTGATCCTTGGGGTATTGCAGCTCTGCCTCACCGCAATACTTTACCGCGCCACAATCCTCGTCCTGGCAGGTCCCGCCTATCTGATCCTCGAATCACTCTATCGTCTTTACAAGGCCAAAGCGGCGGGTGAGCCCGCCGGTTCAGTTTTAGGGTACCTGCTGCGCCTTGCCATCCACCCGCCAAGGTAGGGTGTGTAGGTAGGGAGCCAGGGGTCACCATGGCGACGCGAATTGGACTTTCGGAGTGCGGCGACTCGTCGCCGCTTTTGCTCGCCGCAACTCGTCGCGGCGAATCTACCGCTGACAAGTCAGCGGTAGAAAAAGCGGGAGCGAGCTCCCGCAATCCGAAATTCGGCGGTTGGCAATCTCGATGCTGCCGCTTTCCTTCCGCGACGTAATACCAAATGTCGTCAAGATCGGTTTCGGTGCGGGGCGCTACGCGATGTGCCATCAGCGTGACATGGCGAGTTCAGCGAGAAGGCGCGCGCGTCCGCGTTCCTTCACTTCCTGGGCAAGCTGCCGCATGGATTCCTGCGTAATAACGCGGCCTTCGCCGCGGGCAAGCGAAGCCTTGGCGTCGTCGAGCGTCAGAAGAAATTCCGTCCGTTGCCGCTCGCGTTCTTCCCACAAAGCAAGCGCCTCCTGCACGGAGTCTTGTTCCGAGTGCAGCCGTCCGCTTTCAATCGCGCGGCGGGCGAAAGCCTTTTGATCCGGGGTGAGGTGTACGTCCATCGCCTTGAGAATATGGGAAAACCGGCCATCAGGCAACGCGGAAACACGCGGCTCGGTTCTCTATACCAAGAAGTTGAATTTGTAAATTCGCCTTTCGGCACGGCTGAACGCCCGGCCAATGTGCCGAGCGCTTGGTTCTTAGCGAAGTTGGGTTGGGGGCGTTTTATAAGACACAGAGTGGGTCATGGCATCACAACCGCAAGTTCAGGAAACACTTCAAAGTCGTCAAGGTTGAACGTATAGATTCGTTGGACGCCATTGGCCTGCATCGTCGGGACGATTTGTAAATCGAACACATTTCCCCCAATGACTGGGTGACGGCGTAGCAGTTCCATCCATCCAGCAACCGCGCGCGCCGGCGTCGGCAGCACATGCAGACCGGGAAGAGCCAGCATAGCCGAAATGATGCCCAATGCTTCCGTTGGAGAAGAGGTTATGGCAACCCGGCGCGGGTTGGTAATGAGCGAATAAAACTCGCAGAGTATCTGCGACGTGACGTAAAGGGTTATCGTGGGGTCGCTGGCTGCTTCAAGCAAGGCACGTGAGGCCGCGTGCTGCGGAGCGTCGGCATTCACCGCATAAGCTAAAACGTTCGCATCAAGTACCCCCGGCTCAACGGACATCGTCGTATATGTCCCGCCGGTGGAGAGGGCCCATCGCTCCGAGGTGTAGGACCGGCAATTCGGGGGTTAATTTTCCACCTGGAATCATCTTCCGCGCGTGCTCGATCGCTTCCGCCTGAGTAGAAAGAACGGCGCTCCCTCCTGGTTGGTGTTCCGCCATGAGCCGTTCCAGCAGTGCATCCACAGAAATACCTTGCCTCCGGGCCTCGTCGGTGAGGCGTGCTTCGGTTTCAGGCGAGATAATGATGCTCATGTAGCCCCTACTCCTTCAAGCCGGCGAAAAGCGCGGTCATTCCTCTTTCTTGGGCCAACCATAGATGTAATGATCGTGCTGGCTGGCGCCGTCTTTGGGCATGCGGGCCATGATTTCAGGCGGCACATCTCGCATGTTCTCAACGATCACGTCAGAAATGTGCCGGTGGGGATTGATGGCGGGACGATCCTCTCCAGCGAGCTTTTGGAGCCAAGCCTCAAGAGAAAGGCTCTCCGCCGCCGCCTGTTCGTCGGTAAGCTCGATCACCGTCATAAGAAGTCTCCCACAACCCGTGTTACTTTTCTGATTCTACGCCATCAGGGGAGGGTTGTCACGCGCGAGGGAAGCGTAGTCGTTGCACAAAGGACTCCTTGTGAGATACCGTTCGACGCCACTACACCTCGACTCTTGGATATTCTTCAATATATTCTTCGCCCTGACAGCCGCAATATGCGACAGTTCTTGCCGCGAAATCGACATCGTAACGGACAACCCCTGAGTGCCAACAGGCCGCGAGAAACTCCGGGAAAGTGCTCTTCCCGGCTTGGTCTGTTCGCAGCGCCGCTATAAGCCCATCGCGGCTGAAGGGCGGCACGTCCACGGTGCCGGATATGAGCGGAGTACCTTGGGTCACGACGGGCCCTGCGTCGGTCAGATAGAGGCTCTGGCAGGCGGGTAGGGACCACACATTGCGCGTCACCCCTGCTCGCCGCAGGGTCTCGGCCAGATAGGGGAAGCCGCCGACCTTGGGCCGGCCGGCCATCGCCTGCTTTTGCGCGGCCTGTAGCCTTTCAATCGCTTTGCTCATTGGGATTTCTCTCCTCTTAGTCAATTGGGAGCTTGCGCAGACCGTGGGCCTCCACAAGCCTTTTTAGAACGGTTACCAGGGCTTTACGTTCGTCCGATGAGAGCGGAGCGAAGAACTCCTCGTCGTTTTGGTCTGCTATGACCGCCGTTCGGTTGGCCTTACCCGGTTGAAGGCGTGAAGTCGCCGCGGGAGTGCCGCGGCTGAGAGAAGCCAACACTCAGGGCTGCAATGACCGTCGCTCGCTTTTAACGCCCCGGACAAAAGTTAAGACCGCAAATATCGCCGCTGAGGGAAGCCACAACCACAGCGCTTCGCTCTTAACAACCGCCAACCCTCTTGCGGAAAAAAACCGGCCCACTCCGATGGGTGACACCCTGATTGGATGGAAAGGGAAGAAAAAACGCGCATTTGTGAAAGGGGAGAAGAACGCCACACCCAAACCGCCGTTCGTCATTGCATCAAGGATGCCGTGGGATGCGGTGGCTAAGAATAAGTACAAAAGGAGGCGCCAGGGTGAAACCTGACGCTGACGAACAAATGCGATTGTTATCAGGCCCGCCAGAAGGGCAGCAAAAAGAAGCGAATCGGTGAATCCCCGGTGGCCCATGACGTCTCCGTAACGTACTCCGAAATGGAAACCAATGACATCGAGATCCGGCAAGGCAGACGCCCCCCGCGCCGAGAGCCCAATACCACCAAGGGGCTTGTTTCGGTTGCACGACTTTCCCGATCGCAATTGCTACTACTGCATGCGAAAAGACAGATGGCACGAAAGATCACCTCGCGGCACAACACCCCGGTCGAAAGCTATGCTGTTGCATTGCTGTCGGCATCCTATTCAGGTTTAGCGGGCTTCGATCGGTTGTCAAGTTGCGAGATGTGGGCATTTTCGAAACATATCTGGCCGCTCTTGTCGTGTTGCAATACCTACCCATCTTAAGACGGAATTAGTCGGGCTTAGGGACTGGCCCAAATTCCTCCACATGATTGGAGACGTAAGCGAACAGCAACTCAGTGAGGTTATGAGGGTACTTCATAAATTCGGCGTCCAACACCTCAAGCTCGCTCAACTTGTCGTCAGCAAGGCTTTCGGCTGCCGAGCAAATAGCTTCGCGTGTTGCGGGTAACCCGGTAGGAAACGCACACGCTATTGCACGATTGCAGATATCGGCAGTACTCGGAGCACCGATTGTGTTAAGCGCTTCCACAACGAACGGCGCGGTTTCTGCGCTGGTGCTATTCTGAAAGTACTGTGAAAATCCACCATTGTTGACCTCTGATTCAACCGCCCAAATGCTTGAGAAGACTTTTTGAGGGACCGATTGCGTGTGAAAATCTTCTTTGCCAAATTTGATTTGTTCAGACTCTGACAGATTGATAAGAATGTTGTTCTTGTCCATCGCGCCTCACTCCATGTTCGTTTTGAGACCGACAACATCATAAAGCCAGCGAGCTTTGCGTGTCCAATCGCGTCGCAAGCCAATTGGCATTAGGGTGCTTAGTCACGTTGCGGGAAGGACCCTTTCTAAAAGAAAAAAACAGGGCCACAGGTTTCGGTCAGTACAGGTCTGGCCGCGGGCTTTTCTCGCAAGCGCGCCCCTAAATCCTCTCGGCCACAAAGCGTTTGGCGTGTTCTTTCAGAATGCACCGGTTCATGACGACCTTGAGGCCGGCGGCGCGGGCGCGCTCGGCGGCCTGTTCGTGAATCACGCCTTCCTGCATCCACACCACCTTGGCGCCCTTTCGGATCGCGGCTTCCACGACTTCCGGTACAAACTCCGGCCGGCGGAAAATGACCACCACATCGATCGGGTCGGGGACGGCATCGAGTGAGGCGTAACCCTTCTCGCCCAGCACCGATTGCTCATGGGGGTTCACGGGGATGATTCGATACCCGTGGCGTTGCATGTAATCGGCCACGCCATGGCTGGGTCGCATGGTCTTTGAGGACAGGCCCACCACGGCCAGAGTCTTGCCTTGCTCAAGAATCTCTCTGATGAGATCAGACATAAGTTATTGCAGTAGACGGTAGACGGCAGACGGTAGACAGGGGGAAAGATCGAAACCGCGATCCCGTGCCCTCTATGCCGTCTACCGTCTACTCCTGCTCTCTCCCCAGATGTCTAAGGTACGCCGTCTCCCGTCTACCGACTACCGTTTTCCGTCTACCGACCGCCGTCTACCGTCTTCGCGAGCACGCTTCGCAGCGCTTCGAGGAATTTCTCGTTCTCCTCATGCCTTCCCACCGTTACGCGCAGGCTGGTGGGGAAACCGTAAAGCTTCACGGGCCGCACGATGACGCCTTCGTGCAGCAGACGGATGAAGTCCTCTTCGCAATCGCGGCCGGTATCTATCAGCAGAAAGTTTCCGTGGGATGGCGTGTAGCGCACCCCCGCGAGCGTCAGTTCGCTGGTCAGGAATTTCATCTCCCGGCGGTTGCTCTCAACAGATTTCGCGACGTGCTCCGTATCGGCGAGCGCCGCCATGCCCGCCACCTGCGCCAGGCTCGAGGCGTTAAACGGCGATCGAATCCGTTGCAGGCATTCGATCAGTTCCGGGTGCCCCATGCCATAACCCAGCCGTATTCCCGCCAGGCCATGCACTTTGGAAAACGTCCGCAGCACCAGAACGTTTTTCCCCGCGCGCACACAGTCAATCGAGCGGGAGTAATCCTGCCTCTGCACATACTCGAAATACGCCTCGTCCAGCACGACCAGAACGCGCGCCGGAATGGCCGCAAGAAAGCGGTCAAGCTCGTCGGCGGTGAAGATGGTGCCCGTCGGATTGTTGGGGTTGCCGAGGTAAACGACCTTGGTGCGCGCGGTCACGGCCTGGGCAATCGCTGCCAGGTCGAAGGTCATCTCGCGCATCGGCGTCTGCACCAGCCCCGCGCCCATGTCCTCTATGGCCAGCCGGTACATGTAGAATGCCGATTCGGAAGTGATCGCTTCGTCGGCGCTGCCGGAAAGAAAGGTCTTGGCCACGAGCTCAATCAGGTCCGTGGAACCCGCGCCCAGGATGATTTGTTCCGCGGGGAGGCCGTGAATTTCCGCGAGCTTCTGCCGAAGGTAATATCCACTTCCGTCCGGATAAATGTGGATATTATTGATGTATTTTCGAATGGCTTCCTGCGCCTTGGGGGAAGGCCCCAGGGGATTCTCGTTGGACGCCAGCTTGATGGCCGTGTGCCCCAGTTCGCGCTCGACTTCCTCAATCGGCTTGCCAGGAGGATAGGGGCGAATGCGGCTGGACCACGGAGGGAGAATGTCGTAAATGGAGGAACGCGGCATGGACTTTCACCCGGGAGTTCAAGCGCTAAAAGGGGAAGAATAAGGGGTAAAAGGTAAATGGTAAAGGACAAAAGGGGGAATTATGAATTATGAATTATGAAGGATGAAGTGCCAGGAATTCAGTCCTCGCCTTTTATCATTTACCCTTTACCTTTTACCCTTCATTTATTGATCGTCACACTTTACCCTTCAACCTTCGTCCTTCATAACTCAGAATTCACCCTTCATTCTTCGGGTTTCAGCCCTCATCCTTCAGCCTTCATCCTTAGCTTTTCAGACTTCATAATTCATAATTCAGAATTCATAATTTGCCTTTCCCCTTTACACCTTCTTTTTCTGGCCTCCACGACTTCAGTTGCTCAACTTCCGTGCGCTTCAAGTTGCGGACCTGGCCGGACTCGAGTCCGCGGTCGGTCAGGAACGCGATGCGCACGCGTTTTAGTTTTACCACTCCCTTGCCGATGCGCTCAAACATCCGCCGGACCTGGTGGTACCGGCCTTCCACCAGGATGATTTCATACCAAGGCTTGGGGTCCTGTCCGAGGGTGCGGATCTGGCAGGGCTCCGTACGACGGCCATCGAGCGCGATGCCCGCCTGGAGCTTGGCAATGTCCGCGGGGTCGGGCCGGCCTTCCAACTTGACGTGGTACGTCCTGGGGACAGCCGACGCTCGCGACATCAGGAAATTCGCCAACTCGCCATCGTTGGTTAAGATCATCAAGCCGGAGGAGTGATAATCCAGCCTGCCCACCGGATAGACGCGCTGCTTGATTCCTCGCACCAGCGAGACCACCGTCGGGCGGCCCTGCGGGTCGCTGACCGTGGAGACGTAACCCACTGGCTTGTTCACCAGCAGGTAGACATATTCGGTCGTGCGGGCGAGCAATCGGCCGTCCACCCGAATGTGATCGTGGTCGGGATCAGCCTTCGATCCCAGCTTGGAGACCGGTTTCCCGTTGACGCTGACGCGGCCCTCCAAAATGATCTGCTCAGCCTTGCGGCGCGAGGTAATGCCGGCATCTGCGATGATCTTCTGAAGGCGCTGTTCCATAATTAAAGGTCCGAAGTCCGGGGTCCGAAGTCCGAGGTCTTGGGTCCGAAATGATCGTAGCGCGACCTGTTTGTTAGGTCCGCGGCTTTTCCCTGACCTTAGCGGGCTGTTCCATAAGCGAAATTCCGAAGTCCGGGGTCCGAAACAAGTTTTTCGTCGCGTCTAGGGTACAAGCCGCGGACCTAGAAAACAGGTCCGCGCTACGGTTCTAGTCGAGTTCGTCACGGCATACCCATCTAGGGCTTCCGTTCTTGATCTTCGGGGACCGCCGGCGATTCGCCTTCTGCAGGCTCTTCCGGAGTTGCGGCGGTGGAAGTCTCCTCGCTTGGCGCTGCAGACCCCGTGGCCGGGGATTCTATTGGTGTCGTCGTCGGAACTTCAGCCGCTGCCGGATCTCCGTCGGCGAGAGGCACGGGTTCCGGTGGCGGAACGGGAGACGCGTCGGCGTTCGCCGCCCCGGTTTCATCCGTCGCCGCGGCGCTCGCCACTCCGGTTTCATCCGACACCGCGGGCGAATCTTCTGCCGCCGGCGTATCCCCCGTTTCCACAGGCGTAGTTTCCGTAGCGGCCGCGCTATCCGGCGGCGCGGTCTCCTCGCCAACCGGAAGAGATGCCCCTGTCGGACTTATTGTCGCTGCGCCCGCCGCCCCTGCCCCGCCTACCAGCACGCTGGCGGACGGCGTCCCACTTTCAGCCGGGGCTTCCCCGCCGGCCCACTCTGAGCCCAGTGCGCGCTTCGCCAGTTCCTCGAACTCCTTCAGGCTGGGCAACTCACCCACATCCTTCAATCCAAAGTGCACCAGGAAATCCTTCGAGGTTCGGTAGAGAATCGGCCGGCCCACCACGCTCTTGCGGCCCGACGTGACCACCAGTTTCTTTTCCAGCAGCGTGTGGATCACCCCACCCGAATCCACGCCGCGGATCTCTTCGATTTCCGGGACCGTCACGGGCTGGCGGTAGGCAATCACCGCCAGCGTTTCGAGCGCCGGCTTGGAAAGCCGCACGGCGGGCTTCAGGCTCTTCACATATTTCCGCAGAACTTCGTGGTGCTCGGCCTTGGTGGAGAACTTGTACCCGTTCGCCACCTGCCGGATTTGAATCCCATGGGTGTTCAGCTCGTATTCGGCCACCAGCTCATCGAGCTTGGTCTTCACCCGCTCGCGCTCTTCGCCCTCCAGAGCTTTGACGATGGCGTCAAGCGTGACGGGTTCCGGCGCGACGTAGATAATGCCCTCGATGAGGGCCTTGAGAATGTCGTCATTCAACATAAGAAAAGGTCGTACGTTGTTCGTGGTCCGTGGCCGCTGTGAAAGTGAAGGATAAAGTGCAAAGTGTAAAGGTTAAAGGGGAAATGCCAATCGCTTCTGAGTTAGGTCCCATCAATGATGCTCTCAATTATTCACGGCTCATGCCGAGTTGGGCTCTGCGGGAGCCGTCCAAACCAGATCTCCCGCCGTATGTAGTGTGTTCCGCTTAGCCTTTATCCTTTACAATTTACCCTTTACACTTTCTTCGTCCAGTCCTACGGCAAGCTCCTCCGCGGTTCTGGCCGCCAGAACTTCTTCGAACCTCTTACTGCGAGCGATGGTGATGGAAGTAAATGTATCCTTTTGCCGAAGCAGCACCGCTCGCAACCGCACCAGCTCCAGCACCGCCAGGAAAATCGCGATCAACGCCTGCCGCCAGAGGAAGTCGCCAACCAAATCCTCGAGCGGCACAGGCCCCGGTCTTGTGCGCAGCACCTGCTTGACGTGCTCAACCATCTGCGCCACGGTAACTTCTTCCTGCCGGATCTGGAGCTGCGGCCGCTTCTTGGCGCGTTCCAGGATTTCACGGAACACAGAAATCAGGTCGAATACCGACACCACCAGCCCCGGCTCATCCTCGGCCTCGGCAAACTCACCAATACCCGGCTGCGACCACATGGCATCTTCCAAAAGGCGTTTCGAGTTGAGCATCTCCGCCGCGTTCTTGAACTGCTCGTGCTCAAGCAGTCTGTGCACCAATTCCTCGCGCGGATCTCCTTGTTCATCGGGCGGCGCCGTCGGGTCGGGCGGCAGGAGCATGCGCGATTTGATGTAAATCAGCGTGGCCGCCATGAAAATGAACTCACCTGCGACGTCGATGTTCAATTCCTTCAGCAGGTGCAGGTAGTCGAGATACTGCTGGGTGATCCTGGCAATCGGAATGTCATAGATATTGATCTGCTGCTTGCGAATTAAATCGAGCAACAGATCGAGCGGACCTTCGTATACGCCAACACTTATCGGCGGAGGCGGCGCCGCCATGTGCGAAACACGCTTGACCTCCGGAACAGGAACTGCGCCTGGATCGGTGGGCGTCTCCGGGTTGGGTTCACGCGGTTCGTCGATCATACGAGTCAAGCTATCAGCTTTCAGCGATCAGCTTTCGAAAATCTTCGCCTGCCTCTTTCGTCGGCAAATATCTCGCTCCGCGATGAGGGGCTGGGAGCGAGAGGGCTCTAGCTGACGGCTGAAAGCTGAGAGCTGATAGCTTCCTTTATGGCGCCAGATTCACGGCCTGGCGAACTTCCGCCATCGTCTTCTGCGCGACCTTGCGGGCTCGCTCTGTTCCATCCTCAAGGATATCCCACACCTTTTGCGGATTCTGCTCGTAAGGTTTGCGGCGTTCCTGAATGGGCGCGAGAAACGCATTCAGATGCCCGGCCGCGAGCTTCTTGCAATCCACGCAACCAATTTCCGCCTTGCGGCACTCGCGATTTACACGATCGATGGTCTCCTGCGCGGAGAAAATCTTGTGCAGGTCAAACACCGGGCAGACATCGGGGTCGCCGGGGTCGCTTCGCCGCTTGCGTGCCGGGTCGGTCACCATCGTGGCGAGCTTTTTCGAAACCACATCCGCTGCATCTGTAAGGAATATGGCGTTGCCATAACTCTTCGACATCTTCCGGCCATCGGTGCCCGGCAGCCGGGGCGCGGAAGTCAGCAGCGCTTCCGGCTCGGGGAAGATGGGATCGATAATCCCCACATCGCGATTCAAGTACTCCGCCCGAACGTCCAGGGAAGCCCGCCGGTAATTCTCCAGAATAAACTGCTCGGCCTTGCCATCCGGTGGGCGGGTAAGATTGCGGATGCCGGTTCCCCAGGCAATCCATTCCGCGTCGGAACGCTTCTTCATTTGCAGCTTGCCAAAGGCTTGGTTAAACCGCCGCGCCACTTCGCGCGTTAACTCCACGTGCGGCACCTGGTCCTCGCCCACGGGAACCGTGTTGGCCTTGTACATCAAGATGTCGGCGGCCTGGAGCAGAGGGTAGCCGAGGAAACCATAGGTATTGATGTCGTGGTCGCGGATGTTTTCCAGTTGCTCTTTGTAGGTGGGCACACGTTCGAGCCAACCGAGCGGCGTCACCATCGAAAAGAGCAGGTGCAGTTCCGCGTGTTCGGGCAGGCGCGACTGGACAAAAAACGTGGCCTTGGCCGGGTCGAGCCCGCAGGCAAGCCAGTCCGCCACCATGTCCCAGGTGTCCTGGCGCAAATCGAGCGTATTTTCGTAGCCTGTCGTCAGCATGTGCCAGTCGGCGACAAAGTGAAAGCTGTCGTATTCATTTTGCAGCTTCACCCAGTTCTGAAGAGCGCCCACCAGGTTGCCGAGATGGAGTCGGCCGGTGGGCCGCATACCGCTCAAAATGCGCGGGCGTTGAGGAGTTTCGTGATTTGTCATTCGCCTAGGATAACCCTTCGCAGGCTTTACCAGACCCCCAAGGGGCTGATTGATCGCATGCTGCCGAAAAATCGCTAATGTGTCATCGTAGCATAGCCGTTCCGAATCGTGAAGGCGCGGTGCGCCCAGTAGGGGGGCCAATCTGACGTTGCGGCGGCGTTGCGCCCCCATGTGGCGAGGCAAACTCGCCGCTACATCGTCAAATCTGAGGTAAGCCGCTCACTGCAACCTCGAAAGGGGACGATTAGCGTGATCCGAAATGATGCAGGCCAATTACAGGGGCGGGGAAATGCGATAATTCCAGTTAACTCCTTATAAATCATAGAGTAATCCAGTAGATCCGATAACTCCTTTGTTTTCATAAACTCATTAGGAGCACTTTTTTTGCCCCTTTGTTTTCAACAAACCATTAGGAGCACTCTTCATTTTTAACATCTTTTTGTGGGGGTGATTTTGAGAGCGCCTTGGTCAGGTTCGGGGACTTTCGTGGGGGTGGCCGCAATGCGTCTGGCCGTCATTCCACCTCTAGCCTAAACCTATTGGCTCGGTTTGTCAAGAGGAAAGATTGTCTCAGTGACAAAATGCCCCGAGGGGGGGGGGCCTGCCATGCTCGACGATTCTTGGGGATTCTTGGTTTATCCACTTTAAACGGGAAGGCAACGGCATTCACCGTCATGCAAGCCAACGTCATTATTGCGCGATCTGGAAGAGGCGGGTTCATACGCCCTCGACCCCGAAGGAAAGACCCATCTCACGCGCCACTTTCTGAATGTAGTGCCGCCCTTCGTCATACTCCTCCGCGTTTTTCAAGTGCTCCAGCATCAGGGGAGCATCCACCGGAAGCCCCGAGAGCCCGCGCAAATAGGCGCGGTAATCAAGCTGGCCGCGGCCGGGAATGACTTCGCGCAAGGATACTTGCACGTAGTCCTCCCAGCTCAAATCCTTGGCATGGCACGATACAATCCACGGCCCGAGCTTCCGGAAGCACTCGTCAATGACCGCGCCGTTGTTGTACATGCGCTCGGGGCTGTTCATCACGTTGCATGCGTCCAGATGAACCGCCAACCCCTTGCGGTCCACCTTCTTGATCAACTTCAAGTAATCATCCGGTCCACTGGGAAAGTTGAACGGCATCATCTCAATGGAAAACTTGGTGCGGGTGGGTTTGACGGCATCGATGACATTGCGGCAATTCTCCACGGTGGCGTCGATAAACTCCTCCGTCATGTTCTTGGGATCGGGGCCGCACCAAAAATGGGGATTGAAAGAGCCGGCAATATCGACGCAACAGCGCGCCCCCAGCAATTCCGCCAGGGCCAGCCGCTCCTGCACGTAGGCAAGGTTCTCGCGCCGCTTATCCAGATCGACGTCAAGCATGTTGCGCCACGCGCCGACTTCCGCCAAGGCCACATCACGCGCGGCAAATTCCTTGATGATCGCTTTGATTTTGTCCGTGTCCTTGATCTCCACCTGAGGAGCGTAAGCGGCGCGGTACCCGAGGCGCCGATGTTCCTGGGCAAGCCCCGCGGGATCTTCCGACTTGAGAAAAATGGGGCCACCCAGCCGCAGGGACCGTGAACTTAAGTTATCCGGCTTGCCCCAAAGGGGAGGATTCGCCACGGCCAACCCGGCCAACGTTCCTGTCTTACTGATAAATGCACGCCGGGATAAACGACTTGGCATCATGACCTCCCATGCCGGAGTTGGGTTGGCATTATTTTGATATCCAATCGCCGTGACTCGTCGTGGGCATGTGTCCGTAGAATCGGCGCGCTGCCCGAGGGCGGCAGGATGGCATCAGGAGTTTACCACTTAAAGAGCAGACTCGGCTTGACCGAAACTTCGTTCGCCCGCTCGTCGCTGGATAATTTCTATAAAGCAATTGACCAGTGACACGGCGGCGGGGGTGATGCCGGGGATGCGGGAGGCTTGGCCAAGCGTTAGCGGGCGCACTTTGGTGAGTTTCTCCACGACCTCGCGCGAAAGGCCGGAGACTTTGCCGTACTCAAACCATTCCGGAATGCGGCGTGATTCGGCACGCTTCATCCGTTCCATCTGTTTTTCTTGCTGCTGCAAGTAGCCTTCGTACTTGAAATCCGTCTCCACTCGCCGAGCTTCCTCTGGGGAAAGCACAGGCGCTTCAGGAATTGCTCCTGCCGAGGAATCTGCACCCTCTGTAGGTGCGGTTCGCGAACCGTCCGCACGCAAGCCGTTCAGTCCCTCACTGACCCATTCCATCAGATCGTCAATCCCCAACTCGGTCCGCTTGAGCAATTGCGCGCCGGTCAAAGGTGAGGGCGCGGTAAGATGTCCGGCTTCCATTAGTCCCAACCGGGTGTAGATTTCCTGCCCCGCGCGCGAGCGTGGGTCCAATCGCGTCTCCAGCAGGAATTTAGATGCGGCGCTGATGCGCAGCTTCTTGTCTACGAACGCCTCGTAATCCTTCTGCTTGATGGTGCCCACCTGATATCCCAGCGGGGTCAGACGTTCGTCGGCGTTGTCGATGCGCAGGTGCAGGCGAAACTCAGCGCGCGAGGTGAACATGCGGTAGGGCTCGTCCACGCCCTTGCTCACGAGGTCGTCGATCAGGATTCCCGCGTACCCTTGCGCACGATCAATGGTCATGGGCTGTTTGCCTTGCGCGCGGAGCCCGGCATTAATTCCTGCCATCATCCCCTGGCAACCCGCCTCTTCATAACCGGTGGTTCCATTAATCTGCCCGGCGAGAAACAGATCTTGGATCTTCTTCGTTTCGAGCCACGGGTAGAGTTCGGTGGGCTGTATCATGTCATACTCAATGGCGTAACCGGGGCGAATCATGTCCGCGTTTTCGAGGCCGGGAATGGATTTCACCATGGCCATCTGCACGTCAATGGGCATGGAAGTTGACATGCCGTTGACGTAGATTTCGTTGGTGTCCAAGCCCTCCGGTTCGAGAAAGATCTGGTGCTGCGCCTTGTCGGGAAACTTCACGATCTTGTCTTCAATGGAGGGGCAGTACCGCGGGCCGATGCCCTTGATCTGCCCGGAATAGAGCGGGGCGCGATGGACGTTCTCGCGAATGGCGCGATGGGTCTCCGCATTGGTGTAAGTAATCCAGCAAACTGTTTGCGGCTGGGTAATGGCCTTGGAGCGAAAACTGAAGGGGGTGGGAACAGGATCGCCGGCTTGTACTTGGAACTTTGAGAAATCGATGGTGCGCGCGTCGAGCCGCGGCGGCGTGCCGGTCTTGAGCCTGCCCACTTCAAAGCCCAGGCGGCGAAACGCTTCGCCCAATAACACTGAAGGCGGCTCGCCCGAGCGCCCGGCCGCATATTGGTTCTCTCCGCAATGGATCAAGCCGTTGAGGAAGGTTCCGGTGGTGATGATGACCGCGCCCGCCCCCACCGTCCGGCCGTCGAGCAAGCGAATACCGCGCACACGTCGCGAGGGCTTCTGACTAGCGGCTTCAACGGTCGCCGGCGAAACTTCCGGGCCGCACTCCGCAAGCAGCAGATCGATAACTTCCGCCTGCTTGATGCGCAGGTTTGGCTCCGACTCGAGCACTTGCCGCATCTTCGCCCGGTAAAGTTTTTTGTCGGCCTGGGCCCGCGGCGACCAAACGGCCGGGCCGCGGCTGGTATTCAGCAGGCGGAACTGGATTCCCACGGCGTCGATGACCTCGCCCATCACCCCGCCCAACGCATCGATCTCCCGCACCAGGTGACCCTTGGCGATTCCACCCACGGCGGGATTGCAGGACATCTGGGCAATAAGGTCGAGGTTGATGGTGTAAAGGGCGGTGCGCAGGCCCATGCGCGCCGCGGCCATCGCCGCCTCGCAGCCCGCGTGCCCCGCGCCCACCACCACGACATCGTATTTTTCCGAAAAGCCCATCGCCATCATTTGTTTGCCCGCCTGAGGAGGCCTACTTCATTCTACCAAGGGCCTTCGCCGGAGGCCAGCCGGGATTCCCGCGAATGCGGGCCGCGCGGCCCATTAGCCAACAACTATGATAAATTAAACTGCCATGGCAAACATAAAGGTCGCCGTCAAACTCGATACAGGATTGCTGCGCGGGGTTGATCGATCAGTGCGTGGCGGACGGTTTCACGGCCGGAGCAGAGCTGTGCAGGCTGCCCTGGCGGAGATGCTTACCGGCAGGAAGCGGTCTCGTTTTGCGGGGGAATTGGCGAAGGTCGATTCTCGGGAGGAGCGAGCGGTGGCAGAAGAAGCCCTTTCAGGTGAAGCCGCGGGGCCCGAGTTCTGAGGGGAGAAACAAACCGGGCCGATGTCGCTTCGGCTGCCGGGAAAGAGCGACCGGGGACAAACCCGTCCAACTACGATTCTTCATTTGGCTCCCTGCCCTGGACCAGCCGGCCAGGGTTGCCCATCGAGGCACATGTTCAAAACCATCGAATGGACTGAGCAAGGCGTGCGCATGATTGACCAGACGCGCTTGCCGGGGGAAGAGATTTATCGCACCTATACGGAGTATCGCGAGGTGGCGGAAGCGATTCGCTCCATGGTGATTCGCGGGGCGCCGGCTATTGGCGTGGCTGCCGCGATGGGCATCGCCGTGGGCGTCAAGAATTCGGGGGCGAAAACGCCCTCCGAGTTGCGGGTGGATTTTGAGCTCATCGCCGAGACCCTGGCCAAGACGCGGCCCACCGCCGTCAATTTGTTCTGGGCGATTAACCGCATGCGCGCGGTCTTCAACAACTCCCTCTCTTGCCACCACACCAATGCCCAGGTGCTCCATATGGTGCGCGTGGGCCTGGTGGAAGAGGCCAAGCGCATCTTGGCGGAGGACATCGCCATCAACGAAGCCATGGGCCGCCACGGCGCGGACCTGATGCCGGACTCCGGAACCGTCCTCACGCACTGCAACGCCGGGGCGCTGGCGACGGGCGGATACGGCACGGCGCTGGGCGTGATTCGCGCGGCGATTGGGGCAGGGAAGAAGTTGAGGGTTTTCGCCGATGAGACCCGGCCCTTCCTGCAAGGCGCTCGCTTGACGGCTTGGGAACTGGCCAAGGACCACATTCCCGTTACCATCATCACCGACAACATGGCGGGGCATTTTATGAAGCAGGGCGAGATTCGCGCGGCGATTGTGGGGGCGGACCGCATTGCCTCGAACGGCGACACGGCGAATAAAATCGGAACTTACTCCGTCGCGGTGCTGGCGCACGAGAATGGAATTCCCTTTTACGTGGCCGCGCCGCTTTCCACCATCGACATGAGCCTTGCCTCCGGTGAGCAGATTCCCATCGAAGAGCGCTCTTCCGCCGAAGTCACCCATCTTGCCGGAGTGCCCATTGCGCCTAACGAGGTGCCGGCACGCCATCCCGCATTCGACGTTACCCCCCAGCGCTACATTACCGCCATCATCACGGAGAAGGGTGTTGCGCGAGCGCCGTTCACCGACAGCCTACGCGCGCTGTTCGCTGAGTGATTTTTCCGGCTCGAGCGTGGGGGCATCCGCGGGACCTTCCACAATCTTTCGCAAGTAGCCGGGAATTTCGTAGACCGCGCGGTTGTGGATGGCGGCGGCGTTGGTACGAAATCGCGCCAACGTTCCCCTCGCCATCAACGACTTGATCGCCGCGGGGATCTGCTGCGGCCCACGAACCACCAGTCCCAGTTCATTCTCCAGAATCCACTCGGCGTTGTAGCGTTCCTGAGGCAGCGTCCAGGCGTTGCGTTCAACGATAACGGGCAGGCGCATGGCGACCGCTTCGCTCACACTTCCGGGCCCGGGCTTGCCGATGAAGAAATCGGAGAGGAGCATGTAGAAGGGAACTTGCGTGGTAAAGCTTTCCACGAAACTCCGCAGGCGGCTGCGGCGCCGGCGAAGGGCATCAGCCAGCTTTTGGTTGCGCCCGCAGATGAAGATGAGCTGGAGATGATGCGGGCCTTCGGCGTCCAGGCGCTCGGCGATTTCGAGCATGGCATCGGATCCTTGCCCACCAAACAGCACCAAGCCTGTCGGCAAGTCGGGATCGAGCCCTCGCTGTTTCCGCTCCTCGCGGCGGTCACAAAACGTGGGCTGATAAAAGCGAGGGTGCACGATCATGCCGGAGGCATGAAAAACGCTGCTGTCGCTAATGCCCAAAGCGCGGGCTTGGGAGACGGCGCGATCGGAGCCGCAGACGAAAAACTGGTCCTGCCGCTCCATCCAGAAATGCGGCGGGTAATCGGCGAGGTCAGTCAGGACTGTAACGAAGGGGGTGGCGGGCGTCTCGAGGCGCAGGCTTTCGGCGAGAGCGCGATTGAAATGTGGAATCAGGGAGACCACCAAGTCGGGATGGTTCGAGCGCCAGAACCCCCGGAGCAACCGCACCTGATGCGGGTGAAGCAGGCGGATGAAGAGCTGCAGCACGCGCACAGTTTGTGGTGTGCCGAGCGTCCAGCCTTTTTTCAGCATCAAATTGTAGAGGTCCTGCATACGGAGGCCCGTCAATTTGCGCCCCAAGTCGATGGAGTCGAGAAGTTCCTGGAGGTTAACCAGCCGGATGTTCCACCCGCCCTGGTCTTCCATCACCAGCCGGAGAGCCTCGGCGGCGGCGCGATGGCCCCCACCGGCATCAATAAAAATCAGGTCGGCGTTGATCATGCTCTTACCTTTTCATGGTTCATCTATCCTGTAAATAGGCAATAGGCAGTCTTCATAGACAATTCACTAGCGATATACATTCGTGTAACGTGACGGCTGTAGCCTGTATCGTGCGATGTGATCTTCATGTCCATACGATCCACTCCGGCATGTGCACCCTGCCGCTGCTGAAGGCCATTTGCCGAGAGTGCTACAGCGAGCCGGAAGCGGTTTACCAAACGCTGCGGCGAGTGGGAATGGACCTGGTAACAGTTTCCGATCACGATTCCATCGGCGCGATGGAGGACCTCCAGCGCCACCCCGACTTCTTTCTGAGCGAAGAAGTGACCTGCCGGATGCCGAGCGGCAATGAATTGCACGTCGGTGTGTACGATCTTACCGGGCGGCAACACGTGGAAATCCAGCGGCGGCGGAACGACTTGCCCCGCATGGTGGCCTACTTGAACGAACAGCAACTCTTTTACAGCGTGAACCACGTTTTTTCCGCCCTCACGGGCCGGCGGTCGATGGACGATTTCATTTGGCTCGACGGCGCCTTCCCGGGTGTGGAGGTGCGCAATAGCCACGTGCCGGAGCGCAGCAACCGGCTGGCGGAGCGTCTGGCGCAGCGGTCGGGAAGCGCCATGCTGGGCGGTAGCGACGCGCACACACTGTTCTCGCTCGGAAGTGCTTTCACGTTCGTAACGGGCGCGCGCAGCAAGGCCGAGTTTTTTGCCGGACTGCAGATCGGGCAGGCGCAGGTGCAGGGTGGGTCCGGAAGGTTCTGGCGATTGACGCGCGACGTGTTGCAGATTTGCACGGCGATGATGGAGGAGAAGCCTGCGGCGGCGCTACTCGCCCCGCTGATGCTGGGGGTGCCCGTCGTGACCCTGCTCAACTACGTGACGGAGGACCTGTTTGCACGGCATTGGGGATCCCGCTGGGAACGCTGGCGGGGTCTGGAAAAAAGACCTTTCACTGGGGGAGTGCGGGCCGCCCCTGGGGAGGCGGGCGCATGACCCTTCCGGGCCACATGCTGGATTACATCACCACACGCGACCATCGTGTGATGCGGCGTGTGCACCGTTGGCGGCCGCCGCGCTGGTTCCGGCTGTGGATGATTCTCGCCACGCGCGGAGGCGACGGCTGGCTCTGGTACGCACTGAGCGCGTTGGTTGTAATCTTCGGCGGCTCTACGCGGTGGGAAGCGGTCACTGCGGCGTGGACGGCGTGCGGGGCCGGGGCCATTCTCTTTCTGCTTCTGAAGAAGCTAACCGGCCGTAAGCGGCCAAATACGCTGGTACCACATTGTTGGGCCACGCTGTTGCCGCCAGACCAATTCTCGTTTCCCTCCGGCCATACCATAACGGCATTCGCATTCACCATCGCCGTCGGCAGTTGTTACCCGCACCTGATGGGCGCTCTGCTGTTTTGCGCGCTGAGCGTCGCGACATCGCGAATTATGCTGGGAATGCACTTCCTGAGTGACGTGGTGGTGGGGGCGATTTTGGGAAGTGGATTGGGTTATGCGGGATTCGTGATTTTTGCCTAGTTCCCTCGGGCGCCAAGTATTTTCTTGCCTTGAGCGCCTCTCCGCTCGCTGAGTACCCTTACGGCGCCCGAGGTTTTTTCCGCTCTCCGACTTGCCGCAGATCGATTCAAAATTCAAGATTAAAATTCAAGAAACAAGAACCGGACGCAAGGTTCATTATTCGAGAAGCTAGAATCGGATTCAGGGTTCAAAATTCAAGATTCAAGGTTCATTACTCAAGAAGCCACAATTGGATTCAATTCAGAATTCAACATTCAAGAAGCACGAATCAGATTCGAGAATCCAGATTCAAAGCTCAAGATGCGGAATTCAACATTCATGAAATAAGGGCGGATTGCGTCCTATTCGTGCCTGAGGGCGACGATGGGATCGAGGCGAGAAGCCTTCATGGCGGGCCACATGCCAAAGAACAGACCGATACTAACAGAGGCAACGAATCCCACCGTAACCGACCAGAGGGGAACGGCGGAGTACCAACCGAGGGCCCGAATCAGGAAGGTAAGGCTCAAGGATGCAAGGATTCCCAACACTCCCCCGGTGGCGGTGAGTGTCATGGCTTCGAGGAGGAATTGCCAGGTAATGTCGCTGCGGCGCGCGCCGATGGCCTTGCGCACGCCGATCTCGCGGGTACGCTCGGTCACCGACACGAGCATAATATTCATAACCCCGATGCCGCCCACCATCAGCCCGATAGAGGAAATCACCGCCGTGACGAGGACGATCATTGCCATGATGTCACGGAACTGGGTGACGATGGTCTGGGCGGAGGCGATGCCGAAGCTGTCGGGGTCGGAGGGCTTATCATTGCGTAGCCGGCGCAACAGCCCTGTGATTTCATCCTTGGCCTGGTCCATCTTGCCCGGAAGAGCCATGGCCGCGATGAAGTTCTCCTTGGCATTAGGGTAAAGCTTGCGATAAGTGAAATAGGGGACGTAAACGACACGATCGTTGCCGTTGTCACCTAAAAAGGCTTTGCGCTTTCCCAGCGTCCCGATGACCTCATAAGTGTGCCCGTCCACCTGGATGGGCTTGCCGATGGCATCCTGGCCTTCGTAAAGCCTTTCCGCAACGTCGGCCCCAATCACGGCGACATCGGTGCGGTGCAGGTTGTCGACAGCGGTATAAAGCCTGCCGTCTTTGAGCTCGGCGTTGATGTTCTGGAAATCCTCCGGCGTGGCTCCCGTCAGGTTGGTGTCGACCATTTCCTGCCCTTTGTACTTGGCTGTGACCGAGGGTCCCCAAACAACAATTTCCACGGCGACGGATTCCACCGAAGGGCAGGTATCCTTGATGGCCATGGCCTGCTCGTAAGTCAGGGGTTTGCGCAGTCGCTCCTCGCGCGTAAGGTGGAATTTAATTCCCGGCTCGAACTTGTAAATGAAAAGTGTGCGCGTCCCAAAACCCTCGGCGACCTCCACCATCTGCTGATCGAGGCCCTTGAAGATCGAGGCCACACTGATTACTGTGGCGGTGCCGATCAACACGCCGAGGATGGTCAGGAAGGCGCGAAACTTGTGGGTGCGCAAGGTGTCGAGAGCGAGGAACAGATTTTCGCGAATGTCGTGCCGGGGTTTGGTGGCCATGCTCAGTTCTCCGTACGCAGAGCCTCAATCGGGTCGAGTTTAGCGGCCTTGCTGGCTGGGTAGATCCCGAAGAAAAGCCCGACCGCGGTCGAGAGCCCCAGTCCCACCAGGACGGCGCTCAGCGGCACCGTCGACGTCCAGAAATGATCCACGATCGCGCTGACAACAAGGGCCAGCAAGACCCCGATCCCGCCGCCGGCACAGGCCATCACGATGGACTCAATCACAAATTGCATCAAGATGTCGCGCCGTCGCGCGCCCAGGGATTTGCGGATGCCAATCTCATGCGTGCGTTCGGTGACGCTCGCCAGCATGATGTTCATAATGACGATGCCGCCCACCACCATGAACACCGCCACAATGCCGATGGTCACCGCGAAGATGCTGCCCATAATTTGGTTCCACGTGTCCATGATCGTTTGGGAAGCGTTGACGCCAAAAGTGTCGTCCTCGCGGTAAGGAACGTGACGGCGGGCCCGGAGCAGGGAGCGCGCTTCATCTTCCAACACCAGCATCTGCTGTGCATCCCAGGCCTGAACACTGATCGCCAGAGACGGTCGGGGCGCAAAGAATTTGCGGTAGGTAGTGAGCGGGATCTGGACGAAGTTGTCCTGGCTCTCTCCGAAAGTGCTGCCGATTTTCTGGGCCACGCCAATAACCCGGAAAGGAATGCCGTTGACCAGGACTTCCTTAGCGAGGGGGTCGACGTTGGGGAAGAAAGCATCCACCAGGTCGCGCCCGACGAAGCACACCATCGATTCATGCTGGTAGTCCGCTTCGGTGATGTAGCGCCCGGTGTCGACCTTTTGTTGTCCGATGTCAATCATGCTGGGTGTAACGCCGGAGATTTCGACGTCATAAACGGTGTGGCCCTGGTAGCGTGCTTGAGTCTCACTGCTTTGGGTTTGGGCGCTGGCACCGAGGCGCTTATACCCCGTAAGGTTGTCCCTCAGGAATTCATACTCCTCAATGAGCATGGGTTTATTCCGCCGGCGCGCTTTCAGCCAGGCCTCGTAACCCTGCGCCCATTGCCATTGGTGGAGGATGAAGACATTGGCGCCCAAATTGGCGATGTGATCGGCGATGTAGAGGTTCATGCCATTGACAATCGACATGACAACGATGAGCGTGGTGGTGGCAATCACCACGCCCAGGAGGGTGAGAAAGGATCGCAGTTTGTGGGCGCGCAAGGCTTCCAGTGCGATCCAGAAGGCTTCGCGAGCTGTCACCCATGCGCCCGAGCCGGCTTTGGACCGGGCAGTAAGCACGTGAGGAAACGAAGCGGTTTGGCCGATGGACGCCATAGAGAATCGAGGCACGTCCTCCCAGTTTCGAGTTTCGATTATTCCATCCGTTCGTCGCGCTCGATGCGGCCGTCGCGAACATGAATAATGCGGCGGGCATGAGCGGCGATGTCGTGCTCGTGGGTCACCAGCAGGATCGTGTTGCCTGCTTCGTGGAGCCGGGAGAAAAGGGCCATGATATCTTCGCCGGTGGCGGAGTCCAGGTTCCCCGTGGGTTCGTCCGCCAAAATGATGGAAGGGTTGTTGACCAGGGCGCGGGCGATGGCCACGCGCTGGCGTTGGCCGCCGGAAAGCTCGTTGGGCTTGTGGTGCATGCGGTCGGCCAGGTCAACCTTCCGCAGAGCCTCCTGTGACCTTTCCAAACGCTCTTTGGCCGGCATGCCGCTGTAAATCAGGGGTAGTTCCACATTGTGCAGAGCGCTGGCGCGCGACAGCAGGTTAAAGGTCTGGAACACGAACCCGATTTCCTTATTGCGGATGTAAGCCAGTTCGTCGTCGGAAAGCTCGCTGACCACCTGCCCATTTAACACGTAAGAGCCGCGGGTCGGCGTATCCAGGCAGCCGATCAGGTTCATCAGCGTGGATTTGCCCGAGCCGGAGGGCCCCATGATGGCGACGTACTCTCCCCGGTCAATCGAAAACGAAACCCCGCTGAGGGCGTGAACCTGAATGGCCTCGCCCATGTCGTAGGTCTTCCAAAGGTCCTCCGCCTTGATGATAACGCCCTCAGGGGGCCTCAGCGTTTCCTGTATCGAGGATGTGACCGCGCGTGTCGCCATATTGATTTGCCCGTCCTTCTCCTGACATCCCGCCGCTTGCCGGGTGGGTTTTGTGGGGATCCGCCAGCTTGCTGGCGGGCCCGCCAGCGCGAAATTGCCGGATTCGAGAGCCCCTTAGGTCCCCTGCGCCACCGGCGTGTTGTCAATCCGCACCTTAGTGTTGTTCTTCAAAGTGCGTAAAATACTGAAGCTGCCCGTAACGATGACGTTGCCGGGTTTGAGGCCCTTCACGATTTCGATGTCGGTCGAGCCCATAATGCCGCTTTCAACCTGAACAAAGTTGGCGCGGCCGTTTTCCACCACAAAGACTCCCTGCAATTCTTCCTTGCCCTTCTCCTTGTCCTTGGCGGAAACGGCCACATCGCTTCCCGGACCACTTTTGGCCGCTTGCTCCTTCTCTTCCAGTTCGCGGCGCATGCGCACCGTCACAGCTTGGATGGGCACCGCCACTGTGTTCTGGCGGGTCGCCGTGGTGATTTTGGCCGTGGCGGACAACCCCTGGCGCAGGCCGGGGGGCGGGTCATCGATAGTAACGACAACCTTGAAGTCCTTGGCCTCGTCCGCACTCGTGGCGGTGGTGGTGGAACCCGTGGTCGTGCCGGTATTACGCCCCACGGCGCTTTCACCGATTTGGGTCACACGGCCTTTGAAGGTCTTGTTGGGGTAAGCGTCGATCAGCACGTCGGCTGTTTGCCCCAGCTTCACATTGGGGATGTCGGTCTCATCCACCTTGACCTCTACCGTCATGATCGAGATGTTGGAGACTTGATAGAGCAGGCTTCCGACGGCGTTCTGGATCCCCGGGACTACGTTCTCCCCCAAATGGACGGGGAGCGAAGTAACATACCCGTCCAGCGGAGAGTTGTAGACGGTTTGGGCGAGTTGATTCTTGAAACCGAGAAGTAGAGCTTGACTTTGCCCCACCTTCGCGCGGGTGGAGTCGCGATTGTACAACGCCTGCTGGTATTGGGCCTTGGCTTGGCCTACCTGCGCCGCGGAGGAATCTTTGCCCGTCTCGGCGACCCGGTAGTCGCTCAGGCGCGTATCGAAGTCCTGCTGGGAAAGCAAATTGTCCTTGAAGAGCTCCTGGCCACGTCTGTAATTGTCCGTGGCTTGATTCAGCTTTGCCGCCGCCGATGCCAAGTTCGCCTGGGCGGTATCGAGCGCGGCCTTGGCCGAGAGCACACTGGCCTCTTGCGCCGACAGATCGGCTTGAGCGGTCTTTACAGCCGCCTCCTGGGCCCCCACGTTGGCCGCTTGATAGACGTCCTCGGTTCGCATCAGGAGTTGGCCCTTGGTGACGTGGTCACCTTCCTTGACCAGGATTTCAGTGATCTTTCCAGTGGAGTTGGCGTTGACGTTGGCCTGATTCTGCTCCACGGGTTTGATCTCGCCGTTGGCGGTAACGATTTGGGCCAAATCCTCCCGCTGGACTTTGCCCGTTTGGACCGCCACCACGCCCCGCCGGCTCCACGCTACCCCACCAATTGCCAGGCTGGCGAAGGCTACGATGGCCACGACGGCGAGGGTAACCTTCTTCCACTTCTTCATACCTCTTCCGTTCCTTTGCCGAGTTGGGACCGGCGCGGTCGCGTCCGGCCAAGTGGTATTATTGGTTTTTCCCAGTTCCAACTCTTTGATTTGTGCCATGGAGGGCTCCTCTCACTCCTCGGCCTGACGCAAGCGCGCCACCTTCATCTCGCTGCAATAGACTGATGATGTATGCTCGCAGATTGGCCAACTCTTCGGCTTATATGCGCGCCTGCTTCCCGGCTCCCATTGCGTATACGCTGTTTGAACGTCAAAAGTTTCGTCGACATTTATGCCGCTGCGACGGCACTCAGCGAGGTCAGCGCAGGGGACTGTTGGATACGTTAATCCCCACCCGGCATCCGGAGCCGAGTTAAGGGGGCATGAATACAGTTCTACACTTCTCTCATGCCAACAATCCCAGCCATTTTAGCCCTTTCTTGTGCTACGAAAAACAAAAATAACACTCCGCGGTCATTTTCTCCGCACGAGGGCAATTCCGTAGAGACCATCTTGGTCCTGGAATAATTTCCTTGGAGTTTCTTCGGGGCCTGAAATGTGTCTTTGTGCCACTTTATAAGACGTACGGCCCTCAATAAGGTTGCCTGGCAGCAGCGCGTTTGAATTGGGGCCCGGGAGTTTCTTCGGGGGGTAGGCCACCTTTAACACTTGGACCGCATCCAACGGCACCGGCGGATTAAGGTGGAACCTCCGCTCTCGAAACCGGGGGTGCTCGCCCCTTACCAGTTTGGCAAGCGGTCCCTTATCATGGCAAAATCGTGTTGGGGGGGCTATAGCATTAGGATCGGGGATAGGAGCTTGACTTTCCAAAATGGGAAAAATAAAATCGGGGTGTAAGTCATGGAGTTTGGCGGGGGAGTAGTGTTTAAGCGGCACGGTTTCTTATTGCGGCATGGGGGGATGAGCCACTGGGTGCTTGGAGTGTTAGCTGCGCTCAGCCTCATCCTTCTTATTGTTATCAGCGCATCAATCTTGCACGTTTCGGCTGCGCAGGACGATCAGGACAAAGACGACCAGAATAACCAAACCAACCAAAAGCCCAAGGTGAGCAAAGAGGAGAAGCGTCGCCAGAAGGCGCTCCGGCAGGAAATGGAGACGCCGTACAAAAAGTGGCTGAGCGAGGAAGTCCCCTACATCATTAGCGACACGGAGCGGGCCGCATTCAAGAAACTTTCCACGGACGACGAGCGCGAAGCGTTTATCGAGAATTTCTGGGAACGCCGCAACCCTAATCCCGGCAGCCCGGAAAACGAATACAAAGAGGAATATTACCGTCGCATTGCTTACACCAACGAGCATTATGCGTCTGGTATTCCTGGTTGGAAAACGGATCGCGGCCGTATTTACATCATGTACGGTCCGCCGGACGAAAACGATTCCCACCCCAGCGGCGGGTCGTACGAGCGCCCACAATCGGAAGGCGGCGGTGAGACTTCCACTTTTCCCTTCGAGCAATGGCGGTACCGTTACATTGACGGCATCGGTGAGAACATTATCCTTGAGTTTGTCGATACCACGATGACGGGCGAGTATCGTCTTACCATGGACCCCGGTGAGAAGGACGCTTTGTTGCATGTGCCTGGCGCGGGCCTAACCATGGCTGAACAGATGGGCATGACCCAGGGCGGTTCCAAAATGGACCGCTTCAACCGCACCGATGGGATGACGGTCGGGCAGTCGATGGGCGGCCAACCGGAGAGCATGGAAGAGTTTACCCGGCTGGATCTCTACTCCAAGATCTTTCAGCCCCCCCCAATCAAATTCAAGGATCTGAAAGCGGTTGTTACTTCCAGGCTTTCCGCAAATCTTTTGCCCTTTGATGCCCGCACGGATTTCATCCGCGTGACCGACCAAACCGTCCTTACTCCGATCACGGTCCAGATCGCCAACGGCGATTTACAATTTCAGAATAAAGATGGCGTCATGCACGCGGTGCTGGATGTCTTCGGAGAGATCACGAGTTTGGGCGGCCACATCGTTAACACCTTTGAGAGGAGCATGGTCTTGGATGTGCCCGAACACGAATTCCAGCACTACCAGGATCAAAGGACAGTTTACCAGGAAGCCGTACCGCTGAGTCCCGGTCGTTACAAGCTGAGCCTCGTCCTAAAGGATGATTTGAACGGCCACATGGGGTCCGAGGAAATCGGCATCGTCGTACCCACCTTCGCCGAGGATAAGCTTACACATAGTACTCTCATCCTTGCTGACCAGATCTTGCCGCTTCCCACTAGCCAGGTGGGGACCGGCCCATTTGTTATCGGCGGGACGAAGGTGCGCCCCAGCGTCAACAATACCTTCACGCGCGATCAAAGACTCGGAATCTACATGCAGGTATATAATCTTGGAATCGACGACAAGACCCACAAGCCCTCGTTGGATGTGCAGTACGAAGTCGACAAGGATGGGAAAGCGCTTCTCGACCAACCGGAGGACGCCGCAAATTTGAAGAAGGCCTCGCAGCAGTTCACAGTGATTAAGACGATGGGCCTCAAAGGGCTCACGCCAGGAAAATATACCGTGCAGATCAAGGTTACGGACAACATCAAGAAACAAACTACTAGCGCTACGGCGCCTTTTGAGTTACGATAGACGCCGCTTTCGCGCCGGGGTCGGGTAGAGAGTGTCTCTTTAAAGCACGGCGGGATTCATGATGACTCTAAGTTCGGGTTGCCGGATAAGGGCTTTGCTGCTGTTGAGCGGATTCTTGCTTCCCTGTCTGCAACCTTCCGAGAGCGTTGCGGCGGGGTACGGAAGCCTGGCGGGACTCGTCTCCGATGATAAAGGTGTTCCCTTGATGGGGGCGACGGTGATGGTCATCGGACCCATGGCCTTTGCCACGGAAGCAACAAACCAGACCGTGGAGCGCATGATCACCGACGCGCATGGCCGGTTTACGATTGCCCACCTGATTCCGGGTTGCTATTCCCTCAAAGTCAGCTCACCTACCCGCTTGCCGGAGATGCGCAATGGGGTTCGCGTGCAAGCCGGTGAAACCGTGGTTGCAACCTTCGTATTGACCGACACCTTCGCGCCCATTCGCTTTCAGATGCCCAGCAATTCCGTTTCGAGCTGGGGGGATGACTGGAAATGGGTATTGAGGACATCTTCCAACACACGGCCCATCCTGCGCTTCCGCGAGCAGCCGCAAGCGAAGCAAGTTGCCGCCCAGGACCAAAAATCCACAATACCGCCGAGCGAGCGCTTTTTTGGCTTTCTGCCGGGTTCAACCCCGCATGACCCCCTTGCCGAAGATTTCGGCATGGCCAGCGTGTTCGCTTATCTTCACCCGCTCTCTGTGGATTCCGATGTCCTCGTGGCGGGATCGCTCGCGCCCTTCGGCGCCGATGCGACCTCCATCGGCACCGTGCTGCTCCGAAACCAACTGAAGGGTGAACCTCAGCAAATCGGCCTCTTTCTCCATCAGATCAGTCTCGTCGCCGGAACTTCTGTCTCCCCTGGCGCCGGTCCCAATACTTTCGGACTAGCGAAGGGCATGGTAGCTACTTACTCGGAAACGCGCCTTCTCGCACCCAAGGTCACGATAACCGCGGGAATGGACATCAACTATCTCAGTGCGATTGATAGCGTGTTCACCGCGCAACCCCACGTTAAACTGGAATACCAGGCCAGTCCGCAGACGATGGTCTCTGCCCAGTTTGGGTCAGCCCGCGCCGAAGGGTCCAACTCCATGATGGACCGCCTCGGTCTGCTAAATGCTTTCCCCCAGATCACCCAGCGCGACGGTCACCTCGAGATGGAGCAACTGAATCACACGGAAGTGGCGGTCAATCATCGCATCGGGAAATCGGCTCGAGTGCAAGCGGCGGCCTATCACGACGGCCTGCGCAACGCTGCGGTTTGGGGATTGGGTCCAGCTTCAGGCGGCCAGGCTTTCGCAGGGAATTCTCTCCCCAATCCTGCCGGCAATGGCATTGTCATTAATGGGGGCAATTACCAATCGACGGGTTTTCGGGCGGTTTATGCTCAGACTTTCGGTTCGCACCTTGAGGTGCTGGGGGCTTTTTCTTCCGGGACGGCTCTCTCGGCGCGGGGCTTTGTGTTGCAAGGTTCGCATCCCTATTCGCAGGGAGTTCTGACCCCGGAGCAGACCAATTCCCTAATCGGCAAAATTACTGCCGACCTTCCGGGCACTCACACCCGGTTCTCTGCTTCCTACGAGTGGGTTCCCAATGATCGCATCACCTTGGTCGATCCCGCGGGGCAGGCCAATTTTGAGGTTCAGCCCTATTTAGGGGTCCAGATCCGACAGCCGATTCCCACTCCCAGTTTCCTGCCCGTTCACATTGATGCCGTAGCGGATTTCCAAAACCTCCTGTCGCAGGGCTATGTCCCCGCCGGCCAGGGTGGTCAAAAACCCATGGTCCTGACCTCCGGATACCACTACATTCGCGGTGGGTTCTCCGTCCAGTTCTAAATAGCATAAGGACGACCGGAGGGTATCAGTGGAGGACCATGATATTCTATTCTCCTATCTACTCTTCTTTGCAAACCTGACCGTAATCCTCTTTTTCATCATAATACTTTTGACTTCGGTGTTCGTGATTGTCTCCCCTTGGATTAAGGTACACAAGGTGTTGCGCCGAAACCCGAATTCCTTGAGGGCGTCGAATAGTCGTTCCTCGATATAACCAAAATCTGAAACCGTTTCACCAACTCCTAAGTGTCTTAGAGGGAAAAACAGTGTCAGGGAGAAAAACGGTGTCACGAACCTTTTTCGGGCGTCCTGGGCTCCGCATAGAGAAACGGCTCAAGAGAAACGGTGTCAGTCAGAGAAACGGTGTCAGGTACTCTTTTCCTTCTAATAAGCGAAGAATAGAAAGGGTTCCTGACACCGTTTCCCCTCTGACACCGTTTCCCCCTGACACCGTTTCCCCCTGACACCGTTTCCCCCTGACACCGTTTCCCACCGTTTCCTCCTTACGCCATGGCCGATCACAGGACAGGCACGCGGAGCCTATGTCTCTTGGTGGGATTGGCCGCACTAGGTCTTACGCCTCTGCTTTGGCTGTCAGCATGATTCTGCTCTGTCGGATCGGCGGAAGACCGGCGCAATGCTCGTTGTTGCTTGAAACCTTCAAGATGATTCGCATGACGGTGCCTCCTCTGCCTGGATGGCGGAGGTCTCCTCGCTTATCTCCTGGCGGTTCCCCTCCTCCTGGTCATTCTGGTTGATTCGGAAGAAACTGTGGGTCAATTTCCAGCGGACCGGCCCATTGCGGTCCGGTGACAGGTGACGGTTGGTCGTCGATGGAGGGCAATGGCGGGTAGGACTCAAGGATTCGGTTCCCTAACGCTTAGGCATGGACACGCAAGTAGTCAGCGATATTCTCCAACAGAGGCAAAGTCTCCTCCTTTCGGTTCGAGTTCGGCTTGGGAAACTTTCTTATATTTGCGTCTTCAGGAATGTGGGCTTGCCATCGAAGTGAATTAGATGTAATGTGGCGTCCGATTGATTGCCAAACCCTGGGTTATACTCGACGATGTTCTGAAGGCAAACGATGGAGGAAAAGTATGTTTCACCTAATTTGGTATCTTCTTATTGGGCTAATATCGGGAGTTGTCGCAAAATCGGTGATGCACGTGCACATAACGATCTTCTGGACGATTGTGCTCGGCATTATCGGATCGATCTTAGGCGGCGGCCTTACCCACATGTTTTCGCGCTCAACAAACGAACGGTATCATCCCGCCGGCCTCATTTTCTCCACCCTGGGCGCTATCCTGGTTCTCTTCATTTGCTATAAGCTGAAGATTCATTTCCCTGCGGTCTCTACCCACGCATTCCGATAGGAAAGTTACGTCTCGGGCTGCTTGAAAACCTTCAGAATGATTCGGATGACTGTGCTTTTTCCACCTGGATGGCGGGAGTCTCTTCGCCTGCCTCCTGGCGGGTCTCCTCCTCCAGGTCACTCTGGTTGATTCGGAAGAAACTGCTGGCCAGACTCCATCGAACTGGACCATTGCTGTCAGGAACCTCAATCCGCTTCTGCCGTAGGGCGACTCGAATCCATTTCAGGAACAACTTCTTCGTGCCGCTGACCATCACCGGAGAGCATCCCACGCCGATAAGCGGTTTCATCGCTCCACGTCGGTGGAGTTCCTCGTTAAACCAGCCAGCCCACTCTGGCACGACCGGTAAGCCGAACCGTTGCGAGATTCGGAACAGGACGAACGTCGGGTCATTGTCACACAGGATGGTTCGCCTGCCTCCTGGATCAGCACCTGGACGTGTCCTGAGCAGCTCTGCCGAGATTGCCACCAAGTGGCGGATTGGTTTGCATCCAGCGATAGTGATAGTCCCCCGGAAGCATTGGGCGTCTTCGCCAAGGGTCACGGTCACCGGGTCGATACCCGAGGGTTCCAGGGCAAACAGGCTCTGCTCGATGACGGCTGCCCAAATGAAAACGGTGTCAGAAATGAAAACGGTGTCAGGAACCTTTTTTCTTCAGGGAGGGTGCGGTAGAATGCCTTTATGGGCAGAGCTCGGCGAGTGGATGTCGGCGGCATGGTTTACCACGTCCTGAACCGCGCGAACTTTCGTTCCCGCTTGTTCAGAACCGCCGCTCATTATCAAGAATTCCTGAGTATCATGGAAGAAAGCTTGAAGTTCGTGCCCCTGCGCATTCTCGCTTATTGTTTAATGCCGAATCATTGGCATCTGGTGCTCTACCCGCGAGCGGACGGCGATCTGGTGAAGTTCCTTCAACGCGTCACCCTGACCCACACGCAGCGTTATCACGCGAAGACCCGGACGGTGGGGTACGGGCACGTCTACCAGGGCCGCTACAAGTCGCTGCTGGTGGAATCGGACAGGCATTTTCTGACGTTGGTGCGGTACGTGGAAAGAAATGCGAAGCGCGCCGGGCTGGTCAAGAAGGCCGAGGAATGGCCGTGGTCGAGCGTTCACGTGCGCCTTTACGGCAAGGCCGAGCAAAAGAAGATGCTGAGCCCGTGGCCGACGCCCGAACCGCCGGATTATGTGCTGTGGCTGAACCGCTCGCAAGGCCGAGAAGAAGTTGAGAAGATCCGTTATGCCATCCAAAGGAGCCGGCCGTATGGCTCGGACCAATGGGTGTCAAACGCCATTGGGAAGTTCGGGCTGAAAATGACTATACGGAGCCCAGGACGCCCGAAAAAAGGTTCCTGACACCGTTTCGCCCCACCGTTTCGCCCCACCGTTTCGCCCACCGTTTCGCCCTAATAAGCGAAGAACAAAAAAGGTTCCTGACCGTTTCCTCCCTCCGTTTCCTCCAGGAACTAGAGAGGCGTGCAGGCTTCGCTGTTTTCTTCTGCGCAGCAGAGGCGAAGCTATAATAGGGAGATGTCCCTGGAGGATCGATGCGTTCTGTAAAGTCCGCGCTCCTGCTTTTCCTGCTGTTGGGTAGCGTGGCCGCTCAAACAACTTCCGATCTCCACCTGTCAGACTACGTTGGCACCTACGCCGATGCCCCCGGCCATACGCTTGAAATCGTGGACGGCGACGGGCTTTTCGCCGTTGTGGATGAAGCCAAATACAAGCTGCGCCCCTCCGGCGCGGATCAGTTCACGACCCTCACCGGCCAATCCGTCTCGTTCCCCCGCGACGCGCAGGGCAAGGTGACGGGGTACGAACAGGATGGCAAGTTCCATCCTCGTTTGTCCGCCACCGTCGCGCCCGAATCCGCCGCGCTGGCCCGGCCCCGTCCCAATGGGCAGGACCGCCCTTCCGACTATCGTTACCATACGCCCGCCAATCTGCATGACGGCCTTGCCGTTGGAAACATTGCGCGCTCAGACCTCGGAGTCGCGACAGGAGAGGCCATTGTGCGCGGCATTCTCGACGGCACCTACAAGGATGTTCACAGCGTTCTCCTCTACCAGCGCGGACACCTGGTGATGGAGGAGTACTTCTACGGCTACAGTGTGCAGCGTCCGCATCAGCTCCGGTCTGCAACGAAGTCTGTTGTCAGCACCCTGGCGGGAATCGCCATCGATCGAGGCGCTCTTTCCGGGGTCGACGAACGCGTGGTGCCGCAGATGAGCTACCCGAGCTATGCCAATCCCGACCCACGCAAAGCAGCGATGACGCTTGGCGACTTCCTCTCCATGAGTTCTGGGCTGGACTGCAATGACCACAGCTCGACTTCCCCGGGGCGTGAGACGGTGATTGATAACACGCCCGATTGGGTCAAGGCGACTCTCGACCTTCCCATGATCAACGACCCTGGAACCGAGGCCTACTACTGCTCGGGAGGCGTTGCAGTGGTTGGTCGGCTCATTGAGAACGCTGTCCACATGCGGCTGCCGGAGTTTGCCCAGGCAAACCTATTTGGGCCGCTGGGAATTTCGCGCGCCGACTGGGTGTGGAACTACGACCTGACGAACGCCGACAAGGAATACTCCCAGATTCACATGCGCCCCCGCGATATGCTCAAACTCGGAGTTTTGTTCGCAGACGACGGCCGCTGGCACGGGCGTCAAGTGATCTCCACTTCATGGGTGCATACGGCGCTTTCAGAACACAGCCACGTCGACAGTGTCAGCTACGGCTATTTCTGGTGGCGTCCCTGGCTGAATGTGGAAACGCCCCGCGGCTCGCAACACGTTGACGTCATCGCCGCGCAGGGCAACGGTGGACAGAAGATTTACCTGGTACCGCAATTCGATCTCACTGCCGTCTTCACCGCAGGCGGCTACAACGCGGAGTCCACGCCTCCCAACACCATCATGGCGAAGATCATTCTGCCTGCATTGATGGCAGTTCGCAGTCGCAGCAATGCCGCATCGCCGGCGAGATAAGCAAGTAGCGTGAACCTGCTGTCCAGGCTCCGCCGCTCTTCGAACATTGAACATTTTGAACATTAACATTAGGGACGGTGGTGTCTGTCCCCTTCCCCCGGCGTCTGATATTCCGGCCTTTAAGCCGTACCGGGGAAAACCCGCCGTACGGAATTTTAGGGGAGGCGATGGAAACGTCGGCATCATTCGACGCGCGGTCCGCGCCATCGTCTTACCCGACCGGTCGTGTAACGTGCCGCGGTCTTTGCGGGCGATGTTCTCACGATATTCTCCGGCTGGTTTCTCAGATTCCCTTCGGCTTGGGGCTTTGATTCGCGGTGAGGCTTCGGCGCGGGCGGGGTAGGGTAGTCGGCTGTGCAGGCAAACCGGGTACCCCAGCGTTACGCCCGGCCATTCTGAGCATCCCTTCCAACGACGTTTCCTGCGAGAGTAGAAACTCTAGAACATTCACATTGTTGAACTCGCAGGTCTCAAAAACGGTTGCCAGAACGAGGTACTCCTGCAGGGTGCGCTCCGTGAAACGACCATCGGCGTCCCTGCGGTAGTAGGCAAAGCGTTTAATGGCGTGCTCGGCATTGTTGTTGTTCCACGGCACGCCGTCATGATCCAGGAACGTGAACATCTTCTCGCCGCTCTTCTGAAACCGCTTCTTGTACTTGTTTGCCAGTGGCGATGAGAGTTCGGTGGAAGAAACTGAATCCAGAAACCGACCTACAGCCTCCTTGTGCTTGTGCAGAGATTTTCTTAAGAGGCCACGACGATCCACGGTCTCGATAACTGCTCGCAGCAAGATGCCAAACTCTTGGGCCATGGCTTTGAGTTGCAGGTCCAGCGGGTTTCTCAGTAAATCATCATCAATGTCGCGCACCAAATGCACGAGACACTTTTGTTGACTACACTTGAGAGAGTCATACGCCGTGTAGAAATCGGAGACCAGAACGCCCGAGAAGTTGGCGAGCATATCTTTGAGAAACGATCCTTCCCGCGACGGCTTGTAGAAGTAGTACACCTTATCCATGCTGGTCAGCACCCAGACGTAGCCTTTGTCATGTCGAAGTCGCACTGTAGTTTCATCAATGTGGATGAGTGGGCCAGCCAAGATAGCTTTAAGGATTTCCGAGTAAAGGGATTGGTACAGATCAACAACGTGGCTCTTCAACCTGTACAATCCGTCCTCGTGAATCGAAAGCCTAAAGACATCCCCAAGAGTCTTTCCCACTCGGCTCATGTTCAAACCGCAAGCGACGTTAGAGTAGACGCACCAGCTCAGCAGTCCGTGACCGTACTTTTGAGGAAAGGGGGAAATGTTTTTGGAACTGAACTGGTGGTGACATTTGGAGCAGCTGTATTTCCAGGACACAAAGCGAGTAATCCACTTCTTTACTCCACCCTTGGAGAACCTCAGATCAAAGAGATCATGGCTTATTGGCTTGCCCTGGTCGATATTTTTACTTCGGCACCGGGGACACGTCCGGGCTTGTCTGCGGTGCACTTCGTTGACACGAATCAAGGTTCGTTTAAACTTCCTGTGCTTCTTGTTAACAACCTTGAAGTGCGGATGCGTGTGTACGAAGACCTTCTCACGCTGGTAATCGAAGTACGCGCATTTGGCGACCTTCTTGAGATCTTCCAAAACGTACTCTTTCGGGCTAAATAACTCCCAGCGTGGTCGGACCTCGATCAACTCCTCGGTGTGAGTTGTCTTGAAATGAACCTGGGATCCTGTTGGGATTGTGGACGCCGGCGAAGTCAATCCCTGGATGAATTCAGACACGTGCTTCAATGTGCGGCAGTCATCCTGGTTGTATTGAAGCAGTCGGGCTTTGATGTCTGGGGCTCGAGTTTCGTTCCAAGTCTTCCGCCAGACTATGGTGTGCAGTCCCGTGGCATCTTCGTTTGCGCGTTCGAATCCGAGAAACCGGCCAATGTCTTTCAGGCCATTGGAGTAAGAGCTTATCCGTAAATAACTATTGAAGCGTCGGAGGGATTAAGGCAAGATAGTTGCCCAAGATGCCACAGATAAAATCTTGGGAAGTTTCCGACGAGTTTTGGGCGAAGGTTGAGCCCCTGATACCCCTTCGACAGCGTTCCGCCAAGCGCAAG
>Ga0208034_1000319_pt1 | contig 41830 bp, 29 predicted proteins | sample June2015DPH_8_10_FD_184699 | JGI IMG/M metagenome (GOLD analysis project Ga0208034, IMG submission 184699) | Peatland microbial communities from SPRUCE experiment site at the Marcell Experimental Forest, Minnesota, USA - June2015DPH_8_100... | ecosystem: Environmental > Terrestrial > Soil >...
GGACGGAGGACGCGCCTCCGGCCGTCAGTCCGAGATAGACTGCCCCATCCCCACGTGCGGCAAGACCGCGAGCCGCAGTCGCGCCTTCGACAAAGCTCCCGGAATTCTGCACACGTGTTTGGATGAAGCGCTCGCGCTGTACGTTACAACGAATTCGAGGAAAAAAGAAGCTAGAATCTGGAAGTTAGAAGCTGGAAGGCAGAAGTTAGAATTTACAAGTTAGAAGGTAGAACCCAGAATCTTTCGGCTCTGCTAGAATAGCATCGAAGGAGCAGGGTGTTAGAAGCGAACTGCTCTTGGCTTCTAACTTCTCGCTTCTCGCTTCTAGCTTCATGGTTCTGACTCCTCGCCAACCTTTCAGTTTTGCGCGCACTTTGCGGTTCATCCTGAGCCCGCCCGAGCTCTCGAACGGGCGCAAGTTCGCGCCTTTGCTCGATTACTTTGAAGAGGGAGAGTATCGCCGCGCCGTAGAGATTGGCGCCCAGCCCGTCGTTTATGGTGTCTCGGAAGTGCGGCGCGGCCGGTCGGCAGTATTAAGAATTCGCATTCTCGCGGGGCCAAACGAGGCACAGACTCAAGCCGCCATTTGCGCTCTCGTCAAGCGGCAGTTTTCAACCGACCTGGACCTTTCGCCCTTTTACCGGCTGGCGAGCACCGATCGCGCTCTCTCGAGACTCTGCTCGCACTTTCGCGGGATGCGGATTCCTCAGGCGGCGAGCGTCTACGAGACGGTGATCTCTGCCATCCTCGAACAGCAAGTGAACCTGAGCTTCGCGCATCAGGTGAAGCAAGCGTTGATCGGAACGTACGGCCACGCGGTCGAGTTCGAGGGGCGCCGGTATAATTCTTTTCCCCAGCCGGCCGCGCTGGCTATCACTACGCCGCGCGAGCTGCGTCGGCTGCAAATCTCCGGTCCCAAGGCGCGATACATCATCGGCATTTCGCGCGCGACGCTCGATGGAAGCCTCGATCTCGAAGGCTTGCGGTCGGTCGCACCTGAGATCGCCTACGAGCGCCTGCTCGCGCACAAAGGCGTTGGTCCGTGGACGGCTCACTATGTCGGCATGCGGGCGCTCGGACATCTCGATTGCCTGCCTGCGGCCGACGTCGGCCTGCAAAAGGCCATCCAGCGTTTCTACGGCCTGCGCAAGCAGCCATCCATGAAACGCGTGACCCAATTGGCGCGGCACTGGAGCGGATGGCGCAGCTACGCCACCTTCTACTTGTGGCTGACCTTTTGGGAGGACGCGGCGTGGAGAGACAAGCTGATACTTGAACTTCGAGAGAAGTCAAAGAAATTATGAATTATAAATTATGAATTATGAATGTGAGAAAAAGAACGGCCCAGTTCGGAGGGGTTCGAGGGGCCTCATAATTCAAAATTTATAATTCATAATTCATAATTGCCTTCATTTCGAAGCCCCGCTGCCCTTCGCCGTTTCCGGCTTGTATTTCTCGATTGCTTCGTTCATGCCCGTTTCCCACTTCTCGGTGGAGTCGTATCCGATCCCCTTCAGGCGCACGACGCCGCTCGAGTCCACGATCCAGTTCTGCGGGATGCCAGATACCTTCAGCGTGTCCCGCACGTAGGTGTAAGCAGGAATCACCGTGATGCTGAGCTTGTGTTCTTTCAGGAAGGGCTCGATGAGCCCGGGGTTCTCGTCCATGTTGAGCGTCAGGAACTGCACGTCAGAGCGATTCTTATACTGCTCGATGAGTTTTTCTAAGCGAGGCAACTCCTCGCGACAGAACCCTCACCACGACGCCCAGAAGTTGAGGAATGTCACTTTGCCTTTCAGGTCGCCCACTTGCCAACTCTTGCCCTGGAGGTCCGCCAGCTCAAACGTGGGCAGGGGAAGGCTCGCTTCTTCCCAGGTGAGCGTGGCTTGTTGGGCCAGCTCATTAGCCTGGCGTCCGTACCAAACCATCCAACCTTCCTCGGTGCCCCCGAGATTCTTCCAGAGCGCCTGAGCGTTTTCGGCCAATTCATCTTTAACGCCGGTCTCCGGTTTCTGCCGGGCTCGAAGCCGCTCGAGCAGCGCGTTCTCATAGAATGCCATGGCATCGAGCTTGCGGTTCTGGAGCTCTGCCAGTCGGCCCATCAGTCCCCAGTAGGCGGATTCCTGACCGGTTGCCTGGTCTTTACGGCTTTGTTTGTCGCCCGCGACTGCCTTCAGGCCTTGAAGCCGCTCCTCCATCTGCGCGAGCTCGATCTGCGCCTTATCGGCCAGCTTCAGTTGAAGATATGCGTCGGTGAGGGACTTCATTCCGTAAATGCGCTGAGAAGCCTGGTAGAAGTGGACATCTTCGAGGCGCTCCTTCGTGTTGTATAGATCGTTGTTTATCTGCTTGGATTCGATTTCGAAGCGCGCCAAGCCTTTCTGTGCAAGATCCACCACGCGCTCAGGCTGCAGGTGTTTCTCCGAAAGGACTTCGGCAGCGCTGAAATAGTCGTCGGAACCCAGCTCGCGCGGCCCCGCATTGGCCTTCGCCACTTCGAGGCCTTTGTCAACGGCTGCTATGATGTCGGCGGGCGGGACATCGTCCAAGTGCTCCATTGCGTCGGTGCGCTGCCACCAAATGTAAGTCGTATTGGGGCGCTCCTTCACCCATTCGGCGCTTTGTTTCAGCAGATCCGTGAAGAATTTCCGCTTCTGGTCGGCAGGAGCGTCGCTGGCTGGGTATTTGTTTTCCTCCCACCACTTCGACATGGCGCGTTGTTCCCAAGGACTGGGGAATCGCGTCACGCGTTCGTCGCGCGCCCAATCGGATTGCTTCTGATCGTTCACCAACTTGTAGCCTTCCTCGAGCGCCTCATACCATTCCGGCTTGTCCTGCAGGTTGAGCGCGCGGATGCGCTTCAAGTCGTCGGCCACCTGCTTGCGAAGCGGATCATACTCGGAAGGAGGATGGGCCTTGAACTCCAGCGACCACAAAGTGGAATAGGCGCTCAAGGCTTCCGGGTCGGTGCGAGGTTGCAGAAGTGGGCGAAGTTTTGCCGCACCCTGGAGGGCTAGCTGCTTGTCGTCGAAACGCGTTAGTGTGCGATAGCCCTCAAAGGACTCCGGGCATGCATCTAAGAAAGCTTTCATGTGCGAGGCCGCTTGGTCCTTGTTTTGAAAAACCGGGGATTTGTAGAGCGTCACGAGTGAGAGGTGCGGCCACCGGAACTTTGGCGCTTTCTCGAGGGCTTGGCCAAAGAGTTTGATCGACTCCGGACTTTGCCGGCCAATCAATGCCTGGCCGTAGAGATACGACCACTTCGGGTCATCGGGGGCCTTCTCGTAGCGCGCCCTGAATTCCTGGATGATCTGATCCTTGTCCTCGGAGCTGTACATCGTGCTGATGTAGAACCGCTCGACGAAAAGGTCGTCCGGATATTGCTTCAGCAGCGCCTGAATGGCCGCCAGCTGTTGCTCGTGGAACTGCCAATCGGTTTGTGTGGGCGATTGGCGTGTGGGAATCTTATCCAGTTCGGCCTTCACGGCTGGTGCGGGGCCGCACGCTTCCAGGCCCTGAGCCCGAAGCCCAAGCGGTGCGACGAACAGCAGGCCCAGCAGAAAACTCCCCAACACCCAGGCTCTTCGAACCCTTGTGATGGAAGCTAGCATTGTCACCTCCCGTCTGAAGAATCCGTGGTCACTGGAATTCTAGCGCGAATATCGCCTCAAGCAAGCGGTATTGCGCGAACCACAGCATCCCACGCAGTTCAGTTCGTTTTCGCTCGTAGGCCGGCCGGCTCGGCAACATCCGGTTCGTCTTTGTTAGACGAGGGCGCTGTCAAAAGGTCATGCAGCTTCCCATTCTCGATTATCCAGTTTCGAGTTTGGAATCGCGGGTTGCTCTTGACAGCCTTCGACAGTGTTCGTAGAATTTTTATTTGCGTAAATCCAGGCGACGAGACTAGGGATGGTTCATGGACAAGCGAAAGTCTGAGGCTTTCAAGAAGAGATTGCTGGCGAAGCAAGAGGAGTTGTTGCGGCTGGTGACGAAGTCCGAGCAGGACGGTCGCGAGGCGGATGAAGAGGCGACCCAGGATATTGCCGACAAGGCCGCGAATTCCTACACCAAGGAATTCCTCTTTCACCAGAGTGATGACAATCGTCGCATCCTCCAACTGGTGAACGAAGCCTTGGAGCGCATCGAATCTTCTTCTTACGGCCTCTGCGTGGCTTGTCAAGAAGAAGTGCAGGCGAAGCGCCTGGAAGCCGTTCCCTGGGCTCGCCATTGCATCGAATGCCAGGAGAAGCAAGAGCAGGGTCTGCTTTAGGGCTGCATTGCCCGATGGAAAGTGAGGTAAGTCTTCCCCTCCGCTACTCACACCAGGTCCGGCTCGATTGGGCCACTCGTCCGGGAGATGGCGGGCAGCTTGTTCGCCATCGTTTTTCCCGCCTGTTGTTCTCTGTGCCATCAGGAATTAGCTGAAGCGGGCACGATCGATATTTGCCCACGGTGCTGGGCTTCCCTCGAACCCTGGTCGGGCGCCGGCTGTGCTCGGTGCGGGCTGCCGTTTTCCTCCGAGCGAGCAGAGGACTCGGCCACGAGTCTCTGCCCTCAGTGCTGCGACGAAGAATTCGAGTTCGATATGGCCCGCAGTTATGGCGTTTACGGCGGTAGACTGCGCGCCGCTATTCTCCAGCTCAAATTCCGCCGGCGAGAGCGACTGGGGAAAAAACTAGGCGGGCTGCTCGCCCCCACGTGGACTTCGTTGATCGACACTGAAGTGGCCCCGCCGCCGATTGTGGTGCCCGTGCCATTGCATCGCTCGCGGCAACGCGACCGCGGATTTAATCAGGCGGAATTACTGGCCCACGGGTTGTGTGCAAACGTTGTGAAGGCGCGCGACGGAAAGAGTCCGCGAGTCGAGGCTCACTGCGTCGAACGCATCCGCGCCACGGAGTCGCAAACCGGACTCAGCGTTGAGCAGCGCCGGGAGAATGTACGCGGCGTCTTCTCGGTGGTCCGGCCGGAGCGAGTGCGCGGCCGCGAAGTCGTTCTGGTGGACGACGTGATGACTACTGGCGCAACTCTCTCAGCCTGTGCGGCCGCTTTGAAAAAGGCCGGTGCTTCGCGCGTGCTGGGCTTGACCTTGGCGCGCGCCACGCCGCAATTTCCCGATCCGGACTTCGCCGAGCCGGCTCAGGCTATTGACGATGTCGAGCGTGAATGGCGATAATAGAAACTTAGTGGAGGAGAGACCTTCTCCCAGGGGCCCAATGACATGCCGGAGGCGGACCAACGACTGCTCCAAACACCCGTATTGGTGCTCAACGCCACCTACGAACCGATTAACATCACCGCGGTTCGTCGCGCCGTGGTGTTGATCCTGAAGGGTGTGGCCACCACGGAAGAGGAGGACGGTGACTTCGTCCATTCGTGTCGCGCCGCCATTCGCACTCCTTCCGTCATTCGGCTGACGCAGTTTCACCGCATCCCTTACCAGAGCCGCGCGCTGTCGCGCAAAAATATCCTTCTGCGTGATCGCTACACGTGCCAGTTTTGCGGGCGCGTGTTGCCGGCCAGCGAGTTGACTCTGGACCACGTGATTCCGCGCTCGCGCGGCGGCCACACCGACTGGGATAACCTGGTCGCTTGCTGCCATTCCTGCAATAACATGAAGGGCGATAGGCTGCCGGACGAGTCCGGCCTGAAACTGCGCCGCCAGCCGCGTCCCTTCACCTTGCACACCAGCCGCCAGCTTATGCGCATGATGGGCCGGTCCGATGAGCGGTGGCGGAAGTATCTGTTTTACTAAGGGAAAAGAGTTGAGGGTCGAGAGTCCACAGTCGATAGTTGACAATCGACGGTCTGGAGTTCCTGTTTTTCAACTCTTGACTCTCAACCCTCGACCGTTGACTTTTTTCGGCTGGCGCAATTTCTGTAGTTTGGTTAGACTATAAAGCGTTCGGTAAGCTTTAGCATGCGCGCCGCTCGTTCTCCAAGCCGCACGTTGCGGAGAGGTGGCCGAGTGGCTTAAGGCGGCGGTTTGCTAAACCGTTGTACGGTCAAAAGCTGTACCCAGGGTTCGAATCCCTGCCTCTCCGCCAGGCCCTCAGATGTTTGAACTGAAAGATCAATCCCACATAAATTCGGGCACCGCGACCAGACACATTCGTAGCCTTTTAGCCTGGTTCAGGTGCCGTTCTGGGATGAACTCTTGCCACAGGATTGCCATAGATCCGCTGCACATCCTGAAAACTCCTTTCCGCGCACCTGCCGGCGAACGCCTTCTGCCATCATTCAGGGGGTTCAGTGTGGCCAGCGAGTCGTAGGACGCCCCGCCCTGCGCGGTCTGCATCACGAATATCGATGGGGAAAAGTTCCGGCATTAGGAGTACGCGAAAACTCAGAACGGCAGTTTTCTGCGGGATGCAGGAGTTAATTTCTTAGCGCGCCGGCAGACCCGGAGAAGTATCGCGACCTCATCGTGCGCGTGGCCGGCTACAGCGATTACTCCTGCGACCTGACTCGGGCACTCCAGGATGAGATCATCGCTCGGACATCGCACGAAGCGTTCGCCCCTGCCGGGCCGGTGCTGGCGGCAGTGCGATCTTAACAGAAGGCAGACTCACTCCCACGGATTGAATCGGTTCAAGAGCCGTCAGCTCATTCAGCGACCTTTTGGAATGCACTCCAGCGCCTAACCCCGGAATTGGCCGTGACGAGGGTAGCGTTTGGGTAGTAATGGTCAAGGATTTGACGGAAGTCGGCTCCGGCGGTCGCCATCGCCCTCGCTCCCCGCTGGCAGAGACCGATTCCGTGTCCCTGGCCGCTTCCCTCCAACAGCACCTGCTGGGCCAAACCGCGCGCACTGAAGTCATTGCTGGGCACCGCGTTCCACCCGAGGCGTCGGCCTATCTCCAGGCGTGCGGCCTCGCCGAAACGGATCAACCGATCGACATCGTCTTGAGAAACTCGACTGCTCCAATGCGCGGGATGTGTTCGGCAATAATCGCACACGACCGGAAAGTAGGGATACCCATGATTGGAGACACCGAGCTCTGCCGGAGTTCGCGTGCGTCCGCTACAGCTGCGCGTGAACATCGCAGCGAACGGGCGATCGCGATAGGCGAGAACTAAACCCTGCGTCGATCGAGTGGCGAGGGCGGCCCGGCTGCCCGGAGCAGGCGGTTCACGCAGGAACTGGCAGTGGGTGGTATCGCAGAAATCGAAATCCTCGTGCCGCCCTTTGGCCGCGACGAAATACGATCGTGTGGCCACGGCTTGCGCCTTCAACGCTTCGAGCGATGTATTCGGCGCGCTCTCCGCCTGTACGACTGAGGCCACCGCAGTTTCCAAATCCATCCCCACAATGGGAACCAGAATGCCGAGAGCGGACTTCACTTCGAACGTGCCGCTGTAACGACGGCTGATCTTTCCCGGAACCGCCAGCACGAAATCAACAGCGCTGCCAGATCGGCTGCTGGCATTAATCTGAGAAGCTTGGACTGTTTGACTGCCCACCTCCAACACTATGGCATCTCCGGAAATGCGAATCCGTGCGACCTCCCCTCCAGAGCTCCATTCCAGCACAAAGCTCTGCTGCCCGGCTCGGACAACAATCGCTGCGTCAGGCAACGCGACCAGCGTGAGCTCGTGAGGACGAAAGAGTTCGAACACCCCGATGCGGACGTTCTGGGCGGAGGCGAGGTGGCTGACCAGGAGCAACCACGAGAGTAGCGGAACAGCTTTCTTGACGTGCAAGCGAAGGTCACTCCTCCAGGCGGCTCAACATTCGTCCGGCGATTGTAGACGCCTTGGCACCTGGCACGCCGTGGACACGAACCAAAAGCAGGAGATCAGGTTGTTCTGCGGGGACCAACGCCACGACGAAGCCATCACCCGGAGCCCGGTTTCGGTGCGTGCACGCGGCGGTGCCGGTTTTTACCAGAGCATCGCAGTGCTTCAGCGCGCGGCCAGCTTCGGACCCTGTCCCTTGCCGGGCGGACTCGGCCATGCCGGCAAGCACTTCGCGCACGCCGGGCTGGTCACGGCGGCGGCTGAGTTCCAGGTAAGCGCGTGCCATGTGCACTGGAGAAATCAACCAATCATTTCCCAGCCCGCAGAGGGCGGGGCCCGACAACTCCGAACGAGGGACCTCGAGTCCGAAGCTGTTCGCCGTTGAGCCGACGTCTTCTCCGCTCAAGTTTGCCGCCAACATCCGGAAATACGAGTTGCACGAGTTCGCGATGGCGGTCTCAATGGTGCTATTTCCGTGGCCGCTAGGCAACCAGCAGCCGCTCGTCGTGCCCTTGCAGAAGTGTGTTGGATAACTGAACCCGTGCCGCTCGGCATAGGCAAGGGCGGTAAACGGTTTCACCAACGAACCGAATGGGATGGGGCCTTCCGGGTTGTCCCATCGAGAGGCGAGCAACAATCCAGTGCGCGCGTCGAGTAAGAGAAAAGAAACTTCGTCGCTTCGGAACTCGTCGTCCAACAACCGAGCCGCCGACTGTGCAAACAGAGAGTTCCTTGTTCCAGCTCTTCCTGCGGAAGGCTCGCAACGTACCCAGGCGGCGGCGCCGCCGATTTCGTGCGCAGTTCCATCCGTGGCGGGACAAGAAAAGAGTATCCCCAGAACCGTCAAGACCATCAATGCGCCGAGCTGTCTTACTGAGCCCACTGGTAGGTGACCGTCTGCAGCTCCTTATCGCCTGCGTCGCGAACAACAATCTTCTCCGAGGATACGCTGGCAAGGGTCGAGCTCAAGCTTGCGATGTTTTCGGAAAAGAACTGCGGCTCGCGCTCCATCGCCGGGGCGCCGCCGGGATTCGTGCTGGGTCGATCGATCAACGCAGTCAGTCGTACGAAATTGTCTCGCTCGCGCTGGTGGCTAAATCCTGCGATGAAAACTGCGGGCTTTACGTCGCCCTTGCGATTTACGTTGGCCAACATTGTGCTCATCAGTGTGGGGTCGTCGGAGATCAGCAAGTATTTCCCTCGAACTGCCGCCAAGAGAGTCCACAAGCCATCCAATTCCTGGTAGCCGCTTTTCTGCTGCCAGCCGACTCCCAACTGGCTGGCCGTCAAGCCCGGTCGCACGAAATCGACCAGCGCGCTGCGGACGCTGGCTTCATCCCAGGCGGCGCTGCCGACTAGCGCCACAGCGGAGTGGATTCTTACGAAGACGCCATCCTGCTCGCGGTCTGTAGACTGAACCCGCAGCGCGGCTTGGGTCGAATGATTTTTCAGCAGATCTTTCAGTGGCGATGAGCCCTCTGCGGAGACCACACTCTGCGACGGGGCTTGATCGATGCGTGTCTCGAGATCGGAACCCGTTCCGGTCTCACCGCTCGTTAGTTGAACCTGGGGGGCGAGCTTTTCGGTCGGCGATGCTCCAAGGTGCGGGGCAAGGATCTTGGTCACAAGGAGGTCGAAACAGGAATCGACCGACGGATCGGCTTGGGCCTCGTAGAGCGCTGCGTTGTCCGGGACCAAATTGACGACATCGGCGACGGCCCGGGGACCGTCGTCGGGCGAGGCTGCTCCACTCGACGGCGCCGCTTTCAACAACACTCGCTCCTCGCGGTATTCGTTGCCGGAAAGGAATAAATCAGAAATTGCTGCCGTGTATTGCTTCATGTCGGTTATATTTTGCTGCACCCAATGGGAGCGAAAGTAAGGACTCGGCACGAGTTTTCCCAAATTGAGAACCATCCGCAAGTCGCCGCTCGGCCCTGCCGCGGCCACCGACTGCGACCACCATTCCTCATCTTCGACGGTTCGATCCTTGCTTCCCGACATCAACTGCAAAGCGCCGGCCATCAAATCCTCGCGCGTGGCTAGCAGCAGATAGTCGCCGCTCGCCGCAAATTCCACTTCTCGCTTCGATTCCGGATCGCGCCGAAGGTAGAAAGTGACTCCGCCCGCGCTTCTTGTTTCAAATTTGGAGCGCGCCTGCCAGAGCGCGCTTTGGACGGAGTTCGCGGACGGCAAGCGCGTGATGCCGAGGAACTGGAGTTTCCCAATGTCATACAGTGCGAGAGCACTCTGGCTCCCCGCCACCTGGGTGAGGAAGCTCATGTCAGGCGGAAGTCCCGCTGCCGCCGCAAACTGGTCGCCGGCCTCTTTCAGGCGCAGAAAGAGGCGCGAACGGGAGAACACTTCGTAATTCGCGCTCTTCAGCCATTGCTGTTTCTGCGGCGATCCATTCCAGCCGGACAGCAACGAAGAAAAGTCTTTCGCCTGGAGATACAACAACGCGTCGGCTGGAACATACTTGGAGATCGGCGGCTCCGCAGGCGCAACGGACTGGTAGGCCGCCCAACCGAGGCCCAGGCATGCCGCGCCGCTCAGAAGGAACACGATCAGGCGCTTCATTGCTTCAACCCTCCTTTGGCCGCAGCCTTGGGAGGCGGCGCGGCACGGGCGACCAGTTTCGGGCGCACCAGACGGTCCTGCTCCAGAGCTTCGTGCAGGATCGGCTGTCGCTCGGTATTCATTCGCTGGCGTCGCAGCGTGCTTCGGACCTCTGCAATCTTGCTGCTGATCTCCTTGCGCCGAGCAGGCGCTTTTTCCAGCCTGCGCGCAATTTGCAGATAAGCTAGTGCCTCGCTCGGCCGGTTGAGTCTGGCCATCACCCCGCTCAAGGTCCAAGCCACCTGCGCTTGTTGCGCGGGCGGGAGCTTGAACGGTGTGTACACCTGCTCTGGCGCTTGCTCCTCGTCAAACTCCTCGTTCGTCTCGGAACTGATAATTTCTTCTTCACCCGCGACATTCGCTGGTTCCACGCGCAGGAATTGCCGGCCCAGAAGCGGTTCGAGGACGCCGAGAGCAACCTCGTCGGCCTCGACTCCCGCGGCTGCCTGGAACAACGGGATACGTGCCTCGTCACGGGCGGGAGTGTCGCTCACGGCGTTCCGCAGAAGTTGGAGCTTTGCGTGTGGGTCGCTTAGTTTCTGTGATGCCTTCAGGCGAACTTCATAGAAGAAAGGATGATCACTCGCGGCAACGGTCAGGCTGGCGCCGCCCGCCAGAAGATTGAGCTCCGCGCTTCCTGCCTCGAACCGCCGGTGCGCGCCCGCCAGTGCCAGCGCAGCTTCTGTCCGGATGCTATAGGCAGCTTCCCCATTCGATGCCAGGGCAGCGAGCGCATCTTGAGCCGCACCTTCATCCTTGCCGGCAGCAATCTTCGCCTTGGCCAGACGCAGCCGGAAAGCTGGCTCCCAGGGTGCGGACTTCACCAATTGTTCCAGAAACTCCATCGCCTCGGCGTTATGGCCGGTTTTCTCGAGCAGGGCGGCAGCGGGGTCGAGATTCTCAAATGGATTGCCCACCACGACCGTCAGCCGGCGGAGCAGATCAAGCGCGGCCGGAAGATCGCCGGCCGCAATGCGAATCTCCGCCAGACCCAGGAAATTCGCGGCGGCTAATTTGTGTTCATCAATCTCGCGCGCGAAAACGAACTCGATAATCTTGCGTGCCGATTGTTTATCCCCGGCGTCGAAAATCTGCCGGGCCGCCGCGCGCAGCACCTCCGATGTGGGCGCGGTCTGGGGATCATTACGGTAGGCTGCTATCCTGGAATCGAGGGTGTCGAGTTTGGCAGCGACTTGCAGTTCGAGCGGGACCAAATCCGCCGCCTCCGCGTCGCGCGTCTCCTTGGGAAGCGACGCGAGCGCATCGCTCGCCTGCGGGTATTGCTTGGTGAGGATCAGATACTTTACCCATCGGACTTGCCATGAGCGGAGTGTCTGTTGCGCATACTCCTTTTCTTGTCCCTCGGCTTTCAACACTGCATTTTGCTCCGCGTCCATAATCCGCTGATAGATCGGCCCGCGCTGCTCGAGCGGAATCCACGAGATCTCCACTACGTCGGCCAGCACAGCAGTCGGATCATGAGTTGCCGAGGTGAGATCCAACAGCCAACTCGTGGCTTCGGCCGGATTACCCACGGCAATGTAGGCGCTGTGCAGGAGGGCGTTCGAGCGATAGGTGCCGTTGCGGCGAAGGTAGGTGCGGAGCAATGCGTCCGCATCGGGCTTCAGATTCGCGAAGAGCCGGCGAGTGCGCAGGTGGTCGCAGGTGCGGCCGAAGTCAGCCCAGAAGCTTTCCGGCACCTTAACGCGGTTGACCTGCTGCGATAGGACGGTGAGAGCTTGCCTCCATTGGGCGATGGCCTGAGCACGCGCACCCAGCTTGTAATAAGCCATGGCCAAGCGGTCATGCACGTCGGCGAGCCCGGGAGCCAATTCGAGCGCGTGGTTGTAATCGATAATCGCGTGGGATGTGTCGCCGCTGTCCGCGTAATAATCGGCCAACGTCGAATATCCTGAGGCGCTCCCTGGGCTTTCTTCCAGCACGGCAGGAAGGAAGTCCTCCGGGCTTCCTTGCTTTGTCACGCCCAGATATTCGCCGTAGCGCGATCCGTAGTAAAACCAAGTGTTCCCCGCAAGTCGCTGGTCGCGGTCCACAGGTTTCGCCAAGCGCTCGGCAACCGTGTCATCGCCGAGCGCAGCAACGAATGCTCCGTTCACCTCGGCAGCCGGCTCAGCAAAATACAAGCCTACCAGTCCGTTGTACGCCTTCGGCCACACTGGCGGGCGTTTGCCGCCTCGCGCCGCGATCACCGCGTGAGCCAATGCGGCGTCGCCGTTAGCTACTACATAATCGGCGACGGTTTCTCCCCATGAGTCCCAGGTTGACGCCAACCCGACCAAGTCCTGCGGTCTGCGAGCCAGCAATAATTCCAGAAGGCGGTTTCCATTAATGTGCCTGGCTGAAAGGACGCGCAGCTCGTTCTCCGGATCGCCTGCGGAACGATACGCTTCTGCCGCCGCATTCCAAGCCGAAGACTGCTGAGTCGGCGGCAGCCTGGGAGCAAAGCGCTCCAATTGGATACCTAGCTCGACAAACCTAAGCCGACGCCGCTGGACTTCAACGAGCCGATTCATTCGTGGTAGTAGCTCTGCCTCTTCCTGCCCGGGCTCCATCATTAAGTCAAAGCGCCAGCGAGCTTCGAGATCCACAAGGCCCGCGCTTTCCGCCAGAGGAATGGCGAACATATCGAGGTCCGCCAGATTCATCGCAGCGCGTTTTGTTTCCGCAAACTTTGCGAACGCGACCTTTTCCTCAGGCGTGAAGTAGCTTGCCACTGTGCTTCCCATTTCCTGAAGGGCGGCGCGCATTCCGTCTCGGGCAGTCTGGATGCGGGTTTCGCGGGTTCTTTCGCGCCATTCCTTATCTGTGACCGCGGCGATACCCTCTTTGGCCACCTGTTGTTCGATCACCGGCAGGCTTGAGGACGCGGCCTCCAGCGCGCCTTGCAATGTGGCGTAAGCTTGCTCCTGAAGTCGAAGGCGAGTCATGATGGCGGCATACAGTTTTGCGCCGTCGTGTTGCTCTGTGGACGCAAGCAGATCTGGTCCCGCCGCGTGCACTCCCTGCTCGGCGAATGTCCGTGCCTGCGTCAACATGCCCCACTGTTGCAAGCGGCGGGCCGCTTCAAAGTATTTGGCGGCGCCCTCAGGTCGCCCGTCGATCAAAGCGGCCTTGAGAGCCGCCACCACATCGTCTGGCTTGGCTTGGCGCGCGCGGATCTCGGCAACCTTCTCCATCCACTTCGGGTCTTTGTACGCCAGAGGATAGACGCGCTGGTAGTCGGCCACCGCGTCGTCGAATCGCATCAAACGTTCTTCCAGTCCGGCACGTGCCACGAGCAAATCAACGCGATCAGGCCGGACCGTAACGGCCTTTCCGTAAGCTTCAATGGCGGCGGGGAAATCCTCGAGGTTAGTCTGGATTCGAGCCAATACCATAGGCCAACGATAGTCACGCGGCGATTGTGCCACCGTCGTGTCGTAGAAGGCTGCAAGTTGTTGTTGCCGCTGATAGCGCAAGGCGTAAAGCGCCGCTTCCGTCACCAAGCCCTCGTCTTCCGGAAAACCGTTGATCAACTCGATGTACTGGTCAACCGCGCCGGAGAAATCTTTCAGTCGCGTGAGAGCCGGAATCAAGCCACGCCGCAAGGTGGCGATTCCCGCTTTGCGTTCCGGCTCGGAAAGCGGCGCGTGGCGGAAGAGCGCAATCTTATCGAGATAGAACTGCTTGAGGCCGGCATCGTCGCCCGCCTGGGCGTAGGTATCCGCCATGGCAGCCAGATACTGGCCGTCGTAGGGCGCGTCATTCAAAAGCTTGCTCAATAGATCGCGAGCCTGCTGATACTGCCCCGCATCCGTGGACTTCCGCGCCGCTTCGAAAGTGAACTGCTTGCCCAAGTCGGGATAGGCGTCCTTCGCGGCCTGCAACAACACAGCGATGGCCTGCGGATACATTTTCATCCGCCAGTCGAAATCCACGGTGGAGCGGACAACTCCCAGGATCTTGGGATTGTCGTGATAGAGCGCTTCCACATTCCTTTGCGCCGACTGGAAATCTTTGCGGCTTTCGTATAAGCGGACGAGCGCGTAGCGAAGTTCGAGGCGCGCCACGGGATCGGTGGTGAGCGCGGCTTGCCGTTCCAGGGCGTGCTGGCGAACCGCTTCGAGAGATTTCTGTTGCGCCAGAGTTTCGATGTCTTCGGCTTGCTCGATTGATGTAGTGCTCTGAGCAATTGAATCGAGAAAAGCCTCCATCTCCGGTTTGCGGTCTTGCGCTTCGAGCACGCTGAGGCGCAGATTGACCGCGGGCATCGCAGGGTTGGGAGCGACTGCTACCTGGGCGGTCGAGCGGTCAACAAGATCGCGAAATCTGGGCCGTCGCGCCAGATCGATCAATCTGCGTCCGGCGGGCGAATCCGCACTGCCGCTCAATGCTCCTTTCACGTATTCGTCGATGGCCGCCGGGTAATCACGTTTGTTTTCGTAGATCGCGCCGGCTTCGTAGCGGTACAGATCCTCATTGCCGAGCTTCGTCCTGCCTTGATGGAGCAGGCGAAGAGCGTTGTCGAAGTCGAAGTAGTCCCAATAAATGGTAGCCGCGTCGAGATACCCGCCGGCCTCGCCCGGAGTCGCCTGCGGGATGCGCTCCCAAAACGGCGCGGCCTGGGAGAATTGTTCATGGTCGGCGTAAATGTCTCCGATTCGTGCCAGAATTTCCGAGTTCCCGGGATCTGCTTGGAGTAGATTTCCTTCAATCTTCGCCGCCACAGCAGTTTTCGTACCGTCGAAGTAGGCGAGCGAGCGGTACACCGATGACGCTGTGCGTGCCCGTTCGAAGTCAGCGGGATATTCCTCTGCCAGGGCTTTGAGCACTGGCGCGCTCTCCTCAAAATGCGATTGCCAGAGATCGGCCTGCGCGACAAACACTGCCGCGGCGGGATTGGAGCGGACCAAAGCGTCCCACTTTCCCTTTTCCGTGGCGTCCACGTCGCGCGGCAACACGCGCAGCTCCGATTCCAGCTTGCCCGTCCACGAAAGGAACTCGAAATACTGGCTCCGCAGCTCGGGTTGCTCAAACCAGTGCTGTCGCAATAGAGATTCCCACGCCGCCTCGTCGTACGTTTCCCTGGCGTGATACGCATACAGGAGATTGCGCACGAAGGTGGGGTTGTGCGGGAACCGCTGATTCGCGTATTGGTTCAGACGCAGGTAGAGCACGGGGCTGCCGCCGCTAACCACACTCGCAAAATACCGCTCGAGGTCCGTGCCACTGAAGGTTTGCACCGCTTCCTGGGTCAGCTTTTCAAATTCCGCATTTTTCTTGTTGCGCAGGTAGAATCGAGCCAGCTTGTGGTACCACGTGCGATCAGGAAAATGCGCCATCGCTCGCCGGTAAATTTCCTCTTGCTCCGCGCCCAACTTGTTCTGATCGAGAAATGCCGCCAGGCGTTCGTAGAGCCCCGGATCATCGGGGTTGTGATCGATTTCTCGTCGAAGCACCGCAAGCGCCTCAGGGATCTGTTTCAGTTCGACCAAACGGGCCAGATAGCGCTCGAGGACTCGGGCATATTCAGGGGAACGCGCTGTCGCTTGGGTTGGCACCGCAGCTTTGGCCACCTCGAATGCCCGGCCTCCCGGCCGCCTTCGCGGGCGACGAATCTCAGTTCCCTCCGGAGCCTCGCCCTGTTGCTCATCCTCGGTTCCTTCCATCTCACTTTCCGGTGTTGTCTCGCCGGGCTGGGGATAATACCCCCTCCCCGCAACTCCCTCCGCCGCGGCGCTGCCCAAGGGCACATTCTGAGATTTCGCCGCGAGTTCTTGAAGGACTGAATCGTAGATCGCGAACTCATCCTGCGTTTTCCCAATTCGCGCGTCGGCATCCGCCATCAGCAGCGCGACTGCGGTGCGTTGGGATGCGCTGGGGAAGGCGGTGAGGAACTCGCGCCCTCCTCGAAGCACGGCCTCGCTCTCCCCGGAGCTCGCGTAGAAATCCAGCAGGGCGGCGTGCAATTCGGGGCGCCGGGCGGAATTCGGAAACTTCTTGTCGAGGAGCGCGAGGAGCTCGGCACCCCGCGAGCGATGGAAATATGGAACTGCAAGCTGCTCCTCTTGCGAGAATTTTGCCGCCGGCTCGGTCGTGTTCAGAATCAGAGAAAGGATGCCGTTGAGATAGCCGGGTCCCTGATCCATGGTGGCGATGTCGCGGTAAAGCGAGAGTTCGCCGCTGCCCAGCCGGATCGGAGTCTCCGGCGCTGTGAGAAGCAGATTTGTGAGGCCCGCGAGCGCCCGCTCCTGGGCATCGGGCATGCCGGTGCTGTTGTAGAGCGCGAAGTAGTACCGCGCTGACTCAGGATAGGCGTGAATGTCCTCCAATAGACGCGCGCAGATCAAAAGCTCCTGCCCTGCCCAAGCTGACTTTCCGGCCTCTTTGTGCAAGCGGAACTCGGTGACGGTTTGCTGCGCAACATCGAGCTTGCCGCGCTGCTGGTAGTAGTAAAAGAGGCGCGCCATCGCGTTCAAGTCTTCGGGATTGGCATTCAGCGCGGCGCGCGCCTGATCGAGAAACTTGCGGAGATTTCGCGTTTCGGTAAGCAAATCGAAATAACTCTTCACGAGCTCAGGAGCCCAAAGCGGCTGGAAGTTTTGTTCGTAGACTGCCAACCCTTGCTGTACTGAACCCTGGCCGTACTCAACCCGCGCCTTGGCCTTCACTGGAAAAATTTCGTCGCCGGGAAATTGTTTGTGGTAATCAACGATCAATTGCTGTGCGGCGGGATAATCTTTTTGGGATACGAGGTATTCGAGAAAGCGAGCGTAGAGCGATTGCTCTTGAGGGTAGCGCGCCAGCCAAGCCCGATATTGGGGGACGGAGAAATCCTTGGACAGGCCCTGCGCGGCGATGACGCCAAAGATTCGCTCGGAGGCTTGCCACGAGTGTTGTTCCGCCGGGGGAGTGAGATTCTCAGAAGCATTTGGCGGCGCGTTGGCAACCACCGACAGCGCTTTGATTTCATCCAGGGGGCGAAGCCGGCGGTGATAGAAATCGGCTAATGCAATTTGAGCGCTCGTCTTGTCCGAGGCGTTCTCAGCGTACAGTTTCCAATCCGATTCGGCGGCATTGAAATCGAGTTGCTGCTCGTCTTCCAGGGCGCGCAGGGAATAGAGTTCCGCCGTCTTCGGTTCTTTCTCGATCAAATCGCCGAGTGCCGGGCGCGCCTCGCTGGGCGGTCTCGGAAAAAGCACTGCGCCGCCGGGAAGCGACATCAGCCGGAAAAGCGCCGCCTCGATGGCCGTGCTCGTTTCGACGTTCTGCATCCAGGACGGCAGGGCTCCATTGGCAGAGATTCTCCAGCCAGCCAAGGCGACCGCGGCGAGAGCAACCACCCCGAGGCGAGGCCAGCGGCCGAGCGATTGAAGGTGCGGGCTGCTACGGAAGGACTTCAATCTGCACCTCCTGTGTCCCGATGTTGTGGGCGATATCCTCGGCGGTCACGGTCAGCTTGTAAGTCCCCGGCACCATCTGCTCGGGAACGAATAATCTTCCTGTGTTGGCGCCCGCTTGCGGGTCCCACCTGAGCGCGACGGCTGGCGCTCCTTCCAGCCTGGCGAAGAGCGTGCGCGTGCTCTCGGAAGCGTTCACTTTCAGATTCACCAACTGGCCACGCTGGAAACGCTTTCGATCGAGGTTGATTCGGACCACCGGCGGGTGGCTGGCGATGACAAAGGTTTTAGATTCGCGATAGGTATGGCCCATGCGGTCTCGCAAAACGAGCCGGGCGGTGTAAGTTCCGTCTTGCATGTCTACGGGAACGAGAAATCGCGTTTGCCACACGTCTTCTCCGGCGAGATAGCGGAGCTTTTGGGTGAGTCCGAAAGGAAGCAGCGCAATCACGGAAACAATGGATTCGTCGGTCTTGACGCGCAGCACCGGATCTCCCGGGCGAATCACGCGCGGGCGCAGCAGCGCGCGCGGGACGGCAAGGAACGAAGTGTAAGGAGTCACAAATTTGTATTGCCGCGCCAAGCGAATGATTTCATCAATGGTGGCTTGGTCTTCTCCGTCACGTTCGATTTTTGCGAGCAGCGCATCGACCCGGGCGCGCGCCCACAGCCGTGGCAGTTGCGGGTGATCGAGGGCTTCACGCGGCAAGCTCGTTTTGCTGGCCATCCCCACCAGCGTTCCGTCGCGCACACCGTGGACCGTGAAGGCGACGTTCTCATGTGGCTCCTGATATCTTCCCACCCACGAAGCGAGCGACCCCGCGAAGGCTGAATCCTGAAGCGGATAAACAAGGTCAACCGCCGATTCCGGCGCCACAGCTAGTTGGAACTGGGCAATGGGACTGCGGCCGATCTTTGACAGGAAGGAATTCAGCTTGAAATCCATGGGCTCGGTGGAGAGTACGTGTTCCAACAAGCCGTCCTGTCGGGAAAGCGAACGGAGCAGCGGCAGATTGGCGTCGTCACCGACACCGAAGATGTAATTGCGAGGGCGTTGCGTCTGAGGCAGCCGTTTCCAACTCGTGGAGTACCACTTGGCGAGCCTGCCGTTCTGAATCAGCCCGCGGGTCGCGCCTCCATCGCTCAGCAGCACGAGATAGACGTTTCCACCGGTCGCGGCTGAGCATTGCTGCAAGCCGGCCGAAAGCGCCTGTTGCAAATCCGTCCCGCCGCGCAGCCGGCTGGAACGAACGAAGTCGAGGGCCTGTTGGACAGTTGCGGGATTGGCGGCGACAGGGGAAGGTTGGAATGGCTGCGTCTGGTTGTTGAACAATAACAGGTTGAAACGGTCGGCGGGCCGCAGCGTCCTGAGCAAAGTCTCGAGAGCCTGGTAACTTCGCTCCAGCTTTTCCCACTGCATGGACAATGAGGTATCGAAAAGGATGACCAGAATCCTGGGCGCACCGCCGGCTGCGGGTCCGCTCGCTTCAGGGGCGGGATTCTTTCCGTAGCCCAGCAGCGCTTCCGCTTCGAAGAAGCCTGGCTCATGAGTGCTGCGCACGGGCACGGTTTCGGTGGGCGAAGGCTGTCCACTCACTGGGTTTCGGTAGGTCAGCACTTCGAGCGTGTCGGCGCCTGCGCCATCCAAGTCGTAAGTGGCGACGAAGTCTTCGGCCAGGTTTACGTTTTCCCCTTCAAAGTGACCCTTCACGAGATGAGGGCTTTTTTCTTCGAATTCGAGCGGAAAGATTTTCGCGGGTGTCTGGAAGTTCGAAGTCGCGTGCGCTGAGTGAAATTCGAAATTAATTCGAAGATGCCGCACTCGTTGAGCCTGATAAGCGTCCGGCCGCAGCGGGATAGCGAAATAGGATTTCAGGTTCTCAACCGGGATCGCTTCGTGGTATTCGATTTCCAGCCGCTTGGTCCCGTAAGGTTGAATGGGAACGATGCGGGCGCTAAAAACCGAAGTGCGTTTGGCTTCTTCGGCGCCGCGTTCTCCCATCTGGAGCAGTCCCGGATCGATCGCCTGCTGCTTGAGTTGCGTGTAGATTTCTTCGGCGCGCTTTCGCTCCAGCACCACGGCGGGAATGCGCGTGGGCCCGTCCCAAACGGCGAAGTCAGAGACGGTGGCGCGGCTGGGCAGAGCAAAGATGTAGTTTCCTTCTTCGATCCGGCCCGTGTGGTTGGCAAAAATCTGCCGCACGAATACGCGAGCGTCGCCGTTATCGATGCGGATGGTGATCTCCATCTCTTCAAGGGAAAGGATGGCCGGATCGGGCTGCGCCTTATCGCGCGGAATCAAAATTCCCGAGTCGGCCAGCGAAAGCGCCGGCAGCCACAGGAGCGTGGCCATACCTATTACGATAGCCGTAATAAATGCGAGAAAGGTTTTGCTCATGGATGCAGCTTTTGTTCGGGTATTCGCACCAAACCGTTATCCGTACCCACGTAGAGGTAGCCGTTGCTGGCGGCGAACGCGGTCACATTCGAGGAAGGCAGGCCCGCCTCGATTGTGAACCAGCGCTCTGAGGGGCGGTCGAAAACATATAGGCCGCTGCCCAGCGTCCCCGCGAAGACGTGGCGCTCGGTCACCAGCATGGCATTGGGATTAACTTCGAAATGGCCCGTGGCAATCTCAAATGGGTGGAATTGACCTTGATGATCGAGGCCAAGGATGCCGGCTCCGTAGGTCCCGACCATCCACTCAGATCCGACTGGCACAACCGCCGTGATCCAGTTGTGCCGAAGCCCCGAGGAAGCGGTGGTGTAGTTCGCCTGTACATCGCCCTTGGCGAGCTGCGACAGGCCACCCAGCGTCCCCGCCATCAACTCATCACCCGATACGCCGAGCGCATACACGTGGTTATTCACCAGACCGTGAAATGCGTACATGCTCCGTGCGCCGCTGGCGTCGAGAAATGTCAAGCCAGCCGGCGTCGCCAGAGCCAGACCACCCTGATAAGGGACGACGTCCGTCACGTGATCAGCAATGAGGCCATCGGCGCGGGTCAGCACCTGCTGCGGATTGCCGGCCGCGTCAAACCGAACCAGCCCGTTCGCGGTGGCCACGTCAACGGTGCCGGTTTTGCCATCGGGCAAGATCCGGTTCACGCAAAAGACGTGTTCGTTTTCGACGTGGAGCGCGCGTTCCCTCGTGGGTTCGATCAGGTCGAGGCCGCGATCGAAATACCCGACCCAGAGACGCCCTTGAGCGTCGGCCGCCAGGGCTGAGATGTTACGGTCGCTCAGCACTGCTCCCCTCGGCTGCAAAACCTGCTGCCACCCGAAACCGTGAGCGCCCATGCGGTATAGGCCGCCTCGCGTGAGGGCATAAACATCTTCGCCCGAATCGAATAGTTGGCGGACCTCAGTTAACTCAGGCGCTCCACCGGGAGAGGAACTGAGGCGCCGCTCCTCGAGGGGGATAACAATCACGCCCTGATCCTCGGACCCGACGAAGAGCTGTCCCTGGCGCGGCAGCAGGGCAGTGGCAAATACTCCAGGAGCGAGCACGCGGGCGAATCGGCCGCGGTCAAATTCGGCCACACCTAAAACCGTCCCCACATAAGTCTTGTCGCCCGCGACGGCAATGGACTCGACCTGGCGATCCGGCAAACCTTGCTCTTCTCCAAACGAATCGGTCGCGCCCCCATGCCAGCGGAGAACTCCGCCGTTCAGTGTTCCCACCCAAAGGTCAGATTCCGTGCCGGCGAGCGATGTGACGTAGAGATTCTTTAAGGTAGGGTGAAGGGCGGTGATCCGCTTTCCGTCATAGAGGAGCACGCCGCGCTTCTTCGTCCCAAGAAGAAGGTGCCCGGAAGCCAACGGCAGAATCGAAGTGATGCCGCGCGCGTCGGGGTCCTGCGGGAAAATCTGGCGGAATCCCCGGCCGTCAAAAGCCAGCAACCCGTCTTGTGCTGTCGCCATTATGAGTTCCGGCTCGCGCGCGTCGGCCAATGTGCCGCGAGCGATTGCAACCAGCGCGGATGCAGGGAGCTCCCGTCCCACCGCATACTCATTGAGCAGACTTCCTCTGGGATCGTATTCCAGGAGTCCAGCCGGCCCGGCGATGTACAAGTGGTCGTGAAATGGGGTGGCCTGTAAGAACACCGCGGGCGAACTGATCCACTCGAATTCGGTTGGAGTCTTTTTGTCGAGGCGGGTGACCTTGAAATGGATTTCGTTTTCTTTGGCGAGGTTCACACTCACTTGGCGCAGGGTGCCTGCGGCCCTCCAAAATGCGAAACCCATAAATGCCAGTACAGCTAATCCGCCCGTGGCTATCGCTGCGCCCAACGTTCTTTTTGAGACATTCCGCATTGGAATTACCTGCGACATAAATCACAAACGTGCTTGAAATGCAACTAACATGCCCGCAGCTTAAGACGACGCAGTCTGTTGAGATTTCATCCACCACCGTTCCCGGGCGGAGCCCGGCTCGAGAGTCTGGCTCGCACCTTCATTTGCTTGGTCCCGTCCCTGCCTACGGTCGTCTGCTCCGCCCGCACGCTGGCGGCGCCGCTTTCACCACAGTCGGGTGCAAGCAGAGGGCCAGAAGCGATTCAGCGGTTTTGGTGTGGGTTGTTCGAATGTTGTGGATGTGCGACCGTGTCAACCAGGCAACGTTGTCTCCAGGGCACCACAATTGAATCATCGCCGGCAAGGCCTGGCGGCTTATTCGAATCATAAATATTTCTGATTTGACCTCCTGGGTGGAACCCCTTAACGTGAAGAGTTGAGGACGTGCTCCCGCGACGCAGACGGCCTCTCCAGTCCCCGCCGACGAGTTGCTTGCTGAGCTGAGAGAGAATTCCCGAATCAGGATTTGGAGTCATTATGCAGCAAAAGAGCAGGGCAGTTTCCAATGTCATCTTATTCGGCCTCAATGAGGGCCTGGCCCTCGATTTGCAACGCCAGTTGCTGACGCAGGGCGTCGCTGTTCACTCTTCGTCACATTCCACACTCGACGAGTGCGTTCGCCTTTTCGAGCAGACTCGTGCTGGCGTGGTCTTCTGCGCTTCCGACCCCGATTGCTATCAAGCGTTGCTCGGTCTTATCAAGAAAGAAAAGCTGGCCTTGCACTTGATTGTGGTCAGCCGGCAGCCGGAAACTTCGGATTGGCTGAAAGCACTCGAAGCCGGCGCCACGGACTACTGCGCTCCGCCGTTTGACATCCGGCAAATTCAATGGATGCTCGACGGGGCGGCCAAGCCCAAATCGTTCGCCGCGTAGCTTCAAATCTTCTCGAACCACGAGGTTCGCTTCTCCACCGCGTCGTTTTTCTCCCAACGGAAACCCTGACGTTTCCCACATCAAAACGTCTGCAAGCGTTGACTGAGGGCTCCGCACGCGGGCCTTCCGCGGGTTTGTTTGGTCTCGCCGCTGACCAATCAAGTCAGCGGTCTGGCCTGAATCGCAGGCTGGCGCAAGCCAGGCCAGCAGCCCTGACTTGAGAAATTCAAATTCAAATTGGAGGCTTCAATGAATTCTATTCTTCGATCTAAGTTGGTCAAGAGCGTGAGTCTTGTCCTTTTCGCCGCGGCTCTTTCCGCTGGCCCAGCGAGGGCCCAGGCGTCCGGGAGAGGTCAGTTTACTCTGCCGGTCGAGGCACGTTGGGGGAGGGTGGTTCTGCAACCCGGAAATTACACATACTCCATCGTTTCGGAATACCCATTCCCGATCATTTCAGTGCTGAAACAACCCGGGAACGTTGCGGTGGCTCTGGTGCTGGCGCAAAGTGAAAGCGTCGATGGTTCGTCGGATCGCAATTGGCTGACCTTGGAGCCGAGCAGCGACGGGCTCGTCGTCACCGCGCTTCACCTCCAAAACTACGGCATCGCCTTCACTTACTCGACGCCTCAAGCCAAGAAAAAACTCGTGGCCCAGAAACAGGGTGGCGACGTCGTGGTGGGATACGGGAAATAACCGAACTCGCGCCACGTGGGATCGAGGGCGAACTCGCTAAGAGGCTCGCCCTCGCCCTGCGTAAGAACCTGCATACGAATCGGAGGAGCGGCGGAGCTGGGTTGCGGCGACTCTTCGCCGCGCAGCAGTTCGCGATCGCGCGGAATCGTCAGTGCCAGTGAAACCAGATAATCTTGCAAACGCGCAACTTCTCGCACGCGGCCCAGACGCAGCATGTTGGCCTCGTTCATTTCCTCTCCGGCTCGGTCACCCAAGCCAGCGCGACAGGTGCTCCGCGACGAAGGAATCATCGGCAAGGTGCGGGTAGGCCGTGCAGACGCGGTCGATCTCTTCGAGTTGCCCGGGTGAGAGTTCCTCACTAGGATCCAGGCACCAGCGGCCCTCCAGAAACCCTTGCCGCCTGAGTATCTCGTGCAGGCCCGGAATGCAGCCCGCAAAGTTGTGGGCGGCGTCAAACAGCGCCGCGTTGCTGTCGGTGATTTCGGCGGAGCGCGAGAGCAATTCGAGAGCGTCGCCGCCGGGCCCGTCGCGGCAACGCTGAACGCTTTCGAGCAATTCGACGGCGCGGCGCGTCCAGACCGCCCAGTGTCCGAGCAATCCGCCGGCAAATCGGATCACGATTGTGCCACGGGACGTGTGAAAGAGGAATTGCGTCATGAGGTCGCCCACAATGTTGTCGTCGTTTCCGGTATATAGTGCAACTTCCACATGCCGGCCACTCTCGGCCAGTGCCCGCGCCACATCCAAGGTTTGATAGCGATTAAACGGCGCCACTTTGATCGCTACCACATTCTCAATCTCCAGGAATCCCCGCCAAAACCGATAGTCCAGCGGCCGCCCGCCAACCGGGGGCTGAAGATAGAAACCGAACAGGGGAATGATTTCAGAGACCGCTCGGCAGTGCGCGATCAGCTCGGGTCCCGTGGCGTCACGTAGCGCGCCAAGACTCAGCAAACCCGCATCGTACCCGAGTTCGCGTGCCAGCGTGGCCTCGCTCAGAGCTTGCGCGGTTCTCCCGCAAACTCCCGCGATCCTCACCAATCGCTTTCCCAGTGCGGCCTCGCATTCGCGAACGGTTTCAATCGCCAACTTCAATACCGTTTCGAACAGACCGATCTGAGGAGCCCGAATGGCAAACTGTGTTGTGTGCACACCAACCGCAACTCCGCCGGCACCGGCCTCGCAGTAGTAACGTGTCAAGGCGCGCTGGCGGCGCTTGTCGAGTTTACGATACGCGTCGAGCGCCAGTGGATGGGCAGGGATCACCACGCCCTTCTGCAATGCTGCGCGTGCTTGAGTGTCCATCGGAATAGAGTCTGACATCGATCAGAACTTTCCGTCAGTCACTTCGAACTTCGTCGGCTTGTCAAACGTCGCGCCGCCGATTTCGACCCAGTGCGTGACCCACGTGAGCAGCGCATCGAGTGAAACTTCGGGCCGGCCCAGCAACGAATGGCATAGCGACGCATTGCTGAGCAGTGCGCGGTCGGATTCCTGTCCCTCGAACACCGGCTCGCGCCCGAATCGGCGGCCGCAGACTCCCGCCACTTCGCGAACGGAGATCTTCTCCGCACCCGTCACATTCAAGATTGTGGGCGGCGACGCGCAGAGTTCGAGCGCGCGCAGGGCATAGGAATTGGCATCGCCCTGCCAGATCGCATTGAACCAGCCCATGGTGAGATTAATGGGCTCGCGCGCGTAGACTTTTCGCGAGATGTCCACCAGCACCCCATAGTGCAAATCAACGGCATAGTTCAGGCGAAACAGGAGACATCGGGTGGCGTACTCGTGCGAGTAATATTCGAACAAGCGCTCTCGTCCCAGGCAAGACTGAGCATATTCGCCGACTGGGCCGGGCTCATCCGTCTCGACTGAACCAGTCGCGCTCGTTTTCACCAACGGATAGACATTGCCCGTGGAGAATGCGACGATCCTGGAGTTTCGATAACGAAGCGCGACGTTGGCCGGCACTACCGTGTTCATCGCCCACGTCAGATCCGGCCGGTCACTCGAGCCGAACTTGCTGCCGGAGAGAAAAAGAACATTCTCGCAGTCGGGCAGCCGCGCAACTTCTTCGCGGTTCAGGAGGTCGCATCGCATAGTCTCGATTCCCACGCGCCCGAGCTCAGCGACAAGGTTTGAGTCGGAGAACCGAGAGACTGCGATTACCCGGCGCTTCACGCCCGCGAGATCCGCAGCGCGCTTGGCGCGCTTGGCCAGCGAAGGCCCCATTTTCCCGCCCGCGCCGAGAATGACAATATCGCCGCACAAGCGTCCCACGGCTTCCTGATCTCGGAAGCTCGGTGCAGAAAGCCGATCTTCCAACAGCTCGACGGAGCCGATGTGGTCAATCATGGCTGGCAATGAATCTAAGCTGATGTCTTCTTCGTCTCGTTCGTCCGAATCAGGTACACCGCGCCGGTTCCCAAGACTCCCGCCACCGTGATGATAAGCCATGCGAGATCGTAGCTGTGCCGGGTGTCAAAAATCCGTCCTGCCATCACAGGTCCGAATGTTTGTCCCAGCGAGTCTGCCATGATGATCAGCGCCAGGATTTTTCCAAGCGCCGCCAGTCCAAAGCAATCGGCCGCCACCAGCGGAATCAGCATGTAGTCCGCCCCCATGGCGAATCCGAACAGAATTGCAAAACCTATCACAGCTCGCGCCTGGTGATGCAAGAACAGCAGCGGTATCGCCAGCGCCAGCGCCAGATAGAACACCGCCATCACGTTTTTGCGGGTAAAGCGGTCGGCAAAGTACCCAACGATCACGCGTCCGGCCAGGCTCGAGAACAAAAGAACACTGAGCGCTCGCGAAGCCCAACCTGAAGAATAGCCTTCATCTCTTAGGAAGAGAATGAAATGTGAGATCACTGTTCCAATTGCGCCGATCACCAGCGTGCTCCCCAGAAGCAGCAGCCAGAAGTTTGCGGTTCTGAGTGCATCGCTCACCGTCCGTGAGGGTGCGCCCGCGGCTTCGCTCGCTGCCGGACTTGATCGACCGCCGTCGGGCAACAGCCTCAGGTCGCGTGGCGCGGAACGCGTTACCCAGATGCCGAGAGGAAGTAAGACTATCGCGATCATGATACCCAGCACTTCAAAAGCTTTACGCCAGCCGAAGGTTTCAATCAGCCAGTGAACGAGAAGTGGCGACACTGTGCCGCCCACTCCAAGACCCAAGTATGCGTAACCCATGGCGCGGCCCCGCATCGCTCGAAACCAGTTTGCGATCAACACCTGATTGGGGATTGGGCCCGCCAAAACGTAGCCCACAACCTCGAAGAAGCAGAGCAGGTAGTATTGCCGCAGGGAGTTGATGTTGCCCAACAGAAACATCGACGCCCCGACGAAACCCGTTCCCAGAAGGATTGCGATCCTGGCGCCCATGCGGTCAATCAAGGCGCCCACCAGCAACCCGCAAATCGGCGCTACTCCCGCAAAGCCCAGGAACATCCCGGTGGTGGCTTGCTGGCGCGAGAAATGAAGCGATTCGACGAGTGACGGATAAAAGACCGGGAATCCGTAGAACACTGTGCCGACCGCAAAAAAGAGATTGAGAAAGGCGGCGAGTACGACCCACCAGCCATAGAAGACACGCGGGGAGTTGGAATGAGTCATCGGCAGTGCTTAGCCAAACTCCGGGCCGAGTATCGCACAGAGAAGATCGGGCCGGCCCGGGTGTGTATTCTCACCGCGGTACATCCTGGTCAGGCCCCGGGAAAACTGGAATTCCTTCTCAGCCAGAAGAGCAGGCGCCCAGGGATTATCTTTCACGACGTCGACAAAGGCCACTTCACGTCGAGAACGGCGGAGAAAACCCTCCAAAACCTCTCGCGCCGCGAGAGCCGTCGACGCCACCCACGGGCCCAGATGGTCAGCCCGCGAGCCTTCGCGGCCCAGGCCGAACCCGTTCAAGGTATCGCCTACGCGGCTTGTGATCACCAGCTCGGCAGCACCCCTCGCCACTGACCGCAGAAGGGCGCTGCGGTCCGCGCCAAAAACCTCGCGGTCCATTTCCAGAATCGTCTCGATGTTTTCGGAACTGTCACGGTCCGCTCCCGCGCTGGCCTTTGGCTTCGTTTCCCTCGTCAACCTGTGCCGCTCAATTTCGTATTCGCCGCGGAATCCCAGCCGCGCGTAAATCGGTTTGCCCTCGGGCGTCGCATCCAGCTTCACACAGGGTATTTTCTTCGCGTCGAGATGATCGATGGCTTTCAGGAGCAGGGCCGTCCCGATGCCTTTCCCGCGCAACTGCGCGTCCACCAGCACCATTCCGATCCAGGCGAAACGGTCTTCATAGACGATGGTGGTCACGGTGCCCGCCACCTGTTTGTTCCATTCTGCGACGAAGCATCCCTCCGGGTTGGCCCGAAGGAATCGTTCCCAATCGTCCTTGGTCTGATTCCATCCCGCCATGTCCTTCAAGCGCATTCCGGCAGGGACGTCGGCGGGGGTCATCGTCCGCATCTGAGGGATCATGTGGTTAAGCAGCTCTTCGTAGACCTTCCGCAAATCCACGTCTTATCAGGTCAGAATACTTCTCTCCCGCTAGAACGTCTGTCAAGCGAAAAGTGCCGCCAACAGTTGAGACGACGAATGTGTTTGACCAGCCTCAACCGATCAGGTGAGAAAAGTCCGTAGCAGTGCTAGAGTGAATGCGGGATTCGCCGCGGAGGTGCTGTCGCCGCCCGGCATCATTCGATGGCAGGAGGAATGTTTCTCGCAGACACCGGGCGGCGGTTGCGCCCGGCGAAGCTCTGTTGAGTTATTTTGGGTGTGTACCATGAGCGAGCATCAAACGAAGAATTGCGAAGAATCACCAACTCGAAGGCCGTCGCGACTGTGGTGGGCGGTCTGCACTGCTTTGGTGTTCGCGATGGCTGTCGTGTCGGGTGTGGCCTTCAGAAGGACCCCGGCCCAAATCGGCATTCGCGCCATCAATTTCGTTGACGGATTCGAACACGGTCAACTCGACGCCTGGCAAATGCCACACCCGGAGGATTGGGAGATTTTGTCGGAGAACGGTAATCACTACCTCCACATGAAACGCAGTCGGGATCCCGGCGTGCCGCGACGTCCTCTGCAATTTGCGCTGCCTAAAGCTGCGAACGTGGGCAGCTTTGACTTTCGGGTGCGCACACGCAGGGCGGGGAAGTCAATGATCGTGGTCTTCAATTATGTTGACACCCTGCACTTTTATTACGCGCACTTCTCCGCAGACACGGGCAGCACGCAGCCCGTACACAACGGTATCTTCCTGGTGAACAATGCGCCCAGGGTGCGAATCGTGGGCCTGGACGCGCCCCCGGCGCTGCCGGATGATTCCTGGCACCAGATTCGGGTGTCGCGGGACGCGGAGAGCGGCCAAATCGAGGTGTGGAGCGACGTCCAGAGCCAGCCGATTTTCACGGTAGTGGATCGCACTTTCACGTGCGGCCAGATCGGGATCGGCTCCTTTGATGAGACCGGCGATTTTGATGATGTGGAATTGCACTCCGACGAAGCGGGATGCGCGCCAGACAAGACGCCGTCTCCTACGCCCGCGGCGGGGAGCCAGTGACAAGCGTCATCGAGCGGGCCTCGAAGATCTAAGAGGCTGATGAAATAGCTCCGCGTTTGGAGTTACCATAGCGGGGAGGAACGGGTTATTACAAATAGTTAAGGGAGGCGACGATGAATAACGATTTTTCACGACGACAATTCCTTCAGAAGCTCGGCGCAGGGGCGGCAGTGGGAACCGGCCTTCCTCTCTTGGGCGCCGTAGACAAGTCGGAGCGGCAGCCAACTGCGACTCTGCCGCATCGCGATCTTGGAGGCAACGGCGTGACTGTTCCGATCCTTGCCTTCGGGTGCGGAAGTCGTTTCCTGATGTACGAAGATGAGGACAAAGCTCTCGAGGCGTTGAATCGCGCCATCGATCTCGGCATCAAGTACCTTGACTCCGCCTACGCGTACGGTGATGGGAAGAGCGAGACGCGCGTTGGCAAATTGATGGCGAGCCGCCGGAAGGAAGTGTTTCTGGCCACCAAAATTCCCGACCGAACGCGAGATGCTTTCATGCGCCGCCTCGAAGGCAGTCTGAAGCGCCTCCAAACCGACCATGTGGACCTGGTGCACATCCACAGCTTGGGGAAGGAGGACGACTTGGCGAAGATCGAGGCACCCGACGGAGCGATCCACGGGCTTCTGGAAGCACGCGAGCAAAAGATGGCGCACTTCATCGGGATGACGAGTCACACGGACGGCCGCGTGATGGCTCAAGCCATTGAGCGGCATCCGCTGAACTGCGTCCAGATGGCGCTCAACGCTTCGCAGAATGGCCATTTTGAAGAGGTCGCGTTACCGGCCGCCAACCGCAAGAAGCTGGGCGTGATCGCGATGAAGGTGACTGGGCAGGAATTTCTGCTCGGCGACGCCGCTGGAAAAACGAACATCGACATGCTGCTGCGCTATTCACTCAGCTTGCCGGTGTCTACTGCCGTTATCGGCATGCCACACCTTGATTTCATCTCGCACAATGCAGAACTCGCCCGCAGCTTTTCTCCCTTGGCGCCGAACGAGGCCGAGAAGTTGCGCCGCGATGTCGGGGCGTCACGCCAGGAGCTTGAGCACAGATTGACCGGCCACCTCGATGGTCCCACCATCGAATGCCAGGCGCTTTGGGTTTAGCAGATGCAGCTCGAGTGGACGGATGGCCTCTACACCTCGCGCGCGGGTCTCATCGACGTGTTTCGGCACAATGGCCTCGACATGCTAAGTGAGTTTCCCGGACGCACTCACCCGGAACATCAATCATGACTTCGGAGCAAATTCGATTAAGACGAGGACGCCTGACAGACTCGAGAGTTCGAATATGGAGCAGGACATCGTATATGACACTTGCCATGGGCCTATCCATTGGGCTGCTTCTCGGCGGCTCTATGCTCGCGAAGCAGGCAAGTCAGATTGCTGCCACAAATCCGACCAAGCCATTCCACTGGCCGAATGGAAGACGCGGGGCAGTCAGCCTCAGCTTCGACGATGCCCGGCTCAGCCAGATCGACACCGGGCTGGCGCTTCTTGACCGGCACCATGTGAAGGCCACTTTTTTCGTGCAGCCAGAGAATATTCGCGCGCGCCTGGAGGGCTGGAAAAAGGCTGTAGAGGACGGGCACGAAATTGGCAATCACTCCAAGACCCACCCCTGCACCGCAAACTACTCCTTCTCGCGGAACAACGGGTTGGAGGACTACAGCCTCGCGACGATGGCGGCACAAATCGACGGTGCAAACGCGGAGATTGAGCGCCTGCTCGGAGTGAAGCCGCGGACCTTTGCCTATCCTTGCGGCCAGAAGTTCGTAGGCCGGGGACTCGACGTGAGGAGTTACGTGCCGCTGGTGGCGGAGCGCTTCCTTGCCGGGCGCGGCTACCTGGACGAGTCCGCGAACGATCCGGCGGTGTGCGATCTTGCGCAGGCGATGGGCACTCCATTCGATGACACGGACTTCGAACAAATGAAGAACCGGGTCGAACAAGCTGCCGCTGAAGGCCGTTGGGTGATTTTCGTCGGCCACGAGATCGGCAAACGCGGTTACCAGGTGACGGACACTGCCGCACTTGAAGCCCTTTGCGAATATTTGAAAGATCCTGCGAACGGAATCTGGCTCGGTACCGTGGCAGAGATCGCCGAGTACGTCCGGCAACAACGAGCAAGCGGGTTGTAGCGCCAGGCCCGTTCTTCGGTTCTGCGGCTCCTTCGGTCTGTTCGATCCAGCCTTTCTCAAACAAATTTGTACTGAGCCGGCACAGCAACCTGCGGCACTGTCATCGCCAGCTTGTAGTCGAAAGTCTTGGGCTGCAGGTCCTGGTTCGAGGCCATAATCATCTCCCAAGTAATTTCCAAGCCGGAGTAAGCAGCCTCGCGGCCCATGATGCAGGTCATGGTGCTCTCGGCTACCGTCATTCCGTCGTTCGTGTATGCGGCATCGCCGCGAATGCTGTTCACGAGCTGGCGGTGTTCCTGGACATACGGATCCAGGCCCTTCGAGCCCATGTCGATGCCGTCGCTCTTGCCCTTTGAGCCGACGACCGCGTTCCACACCTTGCGATAACAGCCCTTGGGATATTGCCGGCAGGCGCTAAAGAGGTGAACGCCGTAGGGGTAGATGAAATCAGCCGTCATGTGGTCGTAAATATTCCCGTACAGTTCTTCGCGCGGGCGCCACGCGACGCCCCCCGACGCGATGACGCTTGCGGGATGAGTGCCCATCACCCAGTTGCAGAAATCGATGGTGTGAATGTGCTGCTCCACCATCTGGTCACCGCAAATCCACACGAAGGAATACCAATCGCGGTGCTGCCACTCCATGTCGCCCCACGCGGGGTCGCGACGGTCCACATGGAGGACTGGCCCGCTGAGGAAGTTCGCGCTAACCTCCACGACGTCCCCGATGGCGCCATCGTGGATTTTTTGCACGGTCTCGATGTACTCCTTTTGTGAGCGCCGCTGCAATCCTGACACAACCGTCAACCTCGACGCCTCGGCTTTTTTCACACTAGCGATGAATCGTCGCGTTCCAACCGGGTCCGTCGCGATGGGCTTCTCGGTAAAGATGTGTTTCCCGGCATTCACCGCCGCCTCGAATTGCTCCGGCCGGTGGCCGGGTGGAGTGCACAACAGCACCAGGTCGATATCGGAGGCGAGAACCTTTCGGTACGCGTCGAACCCGACAAAGCAGCGTTCCGGATTCACCGTCACTCGCTTGCGGATCGAGTCGACCAGTTCGTTCAAGGGCTGCCCGGTGAATTCGGCTACGGCCTTCGGGCTCGTGTCCATCAGAAACTTGGGATCGCGCAGATTGGCCAGAGATTTTTGGAGTTTGTCCTCGAAGACGTCTCCCATACTGACCAGTTCCACGTTTGGGTCAGCGGAAAGCAGGTCGGCCACCGCCTCCGTGCCGCGGCCGCCGCAGCCGACTAACCCGGCTCGCAGGCGCTCCTTTCCCGCCCCCCGCACGAGTTCGGGCTTGATGATCGTAAAGCCGGATGCTGCCGCGCCGGCTGCCACCGATTTCCTGAGAAATGACCGCCGACTACACGATTTGAATTCATTCGGAGACATCAGTCACCTCCTGTGTCTGAAGTAAAACCAAGATGGCCGTCGGATCCCGCAAAGCCATGCGCTTGTTTCGCGACTTTTTGAATTCATGGCTTTGACGCGCGGCCGGGGAAGAAGTATAACGCGAAGCACAACGGATCACATTTTCCATTGGCAGATGAAGGCATTCGAGTTCGCCGGGCAGGCTAGGCGAGGCAACTCCGCAAGAAGGAAGCATGAGCAGCATGACCCGCAGGAAATGGATGGGACGAGCAAGCGCCGTAATTCTTGCGACGATTGGTGGATGACAGGTTCCGGTGCGTTTCTTGTCGGCGAGAGACCGGCGCTCCGCAATAATTCCGATCCGTCAAGATCCTGTGCTACTTTAACAATGTCAAGAGCTCATTTCTAAGTTTCGGAAACCGCGTGCGATGCCATTTTGGCGCGGGACAGGTAACAGGAACTGGGTACCATGGACAGACTGCACGTGATCGACAGACCTGCCTTCGTTGGAATGGTCTTTGGGTAAATTGACAGGAGGTTACAGGCATGTTCCGTTTCGCGGCCGGTTTATTTGTTCTCGTCACGGGGAGCCTCGGTTTGGCCGGAGGTCCCCCGCCGTTGCTGTTGCAGCATCCGACCCTCAGCGCCACGCAAATTGCCTTCGTTTATGCGGGAGATTTGTGGACCGTACCGCGAGAGGGCGGCGTCGCCCAGCGGCTCACGGCAGGGATCGGGACGGTGTCCCGGCCGGCGTTCTCGTGGGATGGCGGCGAGATTGCGTTTACGGGCGATTACAACGGAAACTCCGACGTTTACATCATTCCGGCGAGCGGAGGCGCGCCGCGGCGGCTGACCTATCATCCGGCGCCGGACCTGGTTATGGGGTGGACGCGCGACGGAAAGCAGGTACTATTCGCCTCGATGCGCTCCAGCTACGAGAGCTTCAACCGGCTGTTTACGATCTCGCGTGACGGCGGATTCCCCGTGGAGTTGCCCCTGCCGATAGCCGCCGAGGGTTCGTACTCGCCCGACGGGAGCCAACTCGCGTACGTGCCGCTCGACCACGCGTTCGAGATCTGGAAGCGCTATCGGGGCGGGCGCACCTCGCCCATTTGGATCGCGCAGTTGTCGGACTCGAGCGTGACGAAGATCCCGCGCGATAACTCGAACGACTTCAGCCCGCTCTGGGTGGACGACCGCATTTTCTTCCTGTCGGACCGCATGGGGCCGATATCGCTGTTCAGTTACGACACGAGGTCGAAGCGTGTCACGCAGGCGCTCGAGAACCATGGGCTCGATTTCAAGTCTGCGAGCGCGGGGCCGGGGGCGATCGTCATCGAGCAGTTCGGGGCCATCTATCTTTACGATCTGAAATCCGGCAAAGCCCATAAGGTGGATATCCAGGTCACAGGCGATCTGCCGGAATTGCGGCCGCATTACCTCAATGTGGCTAGCCGCATCGAGAACGCCGACATCTCACCCACCGGTCAACGGGCCGTGTTCGAGGCACGAGGCGAAATCCTCACTGTACCCGCCGAGAAAGGCGACATCCGCAACCTCACCAGTACGCCGGGGACGGACGAACGAAGCCCAGCGTGGTCGCCCATCGGGGCGCGCATTGCCTATTTCTCCGATGAGTCGGGTGAGTACGCGCTGTACATCAAGGATCAGAATGGCCTGGGTGAAGCGCAGAAGATCGATCTCGGGAGTCCGGGGTCGTTCTTTTATTTCCCCACGTGGTCGCCGGACGGCAAGAAGATCGCCTATACCGACAAGCGCCTGAACCTCTGGTACGTGGATCTGGAGAAGAAGACGCCGGTGCGGGTGTTTCACGACCGGTTTACCGGGCCGCAGCAGATCTTCCGGGCGGCATGGTCGCCGGACAGCAAGTGGCTGGTGTATACGCAGCAGGAGCTGAGCCACATGCGTTCGGTGTTTCTGTATTCTCTCGAGACGGGCGAGAGCCGGCGCGTCACGGACGGGATGAGCGATTCGTTTTCACCGGTTTTCGACAAGAGCGGCAAGTACCTTTATTTCCTGGCCAGCACTGACGCCGGCCCGACGCTGGATGATTCGATGCTGAGCATGAACCGGCCAGTGACCAGCAGCGTCTACGTCGCCGTGTTACGCAAGGACCTGCCTTCGCCGCTCGCTCCGGAGAGTGACGATGAACAGGAAGTGAAGCCCGAATCTCCTAAGACAGAGAGCCAAGGCAAAGAGAATCCGCCAAAAGACAAGCAGCCCCCGGCAGTGAAAGTGGATTTCGAAAAGATTAGCCAGCGGATTCTGGCGCTGCCGGTTCCGGCAAGGAACTACTCGGAATTGAAGACGGGAAAGGAGGGCGTGCTCTATGTGTTGGAAGGGCCCCTGGTGGAGCCGCTGAACGGCCCGAGCGCGCTCACGGTGCAGCGGTTTGATCTGAAGACGCGAAAGACTGACAAATTGCTGGAGAACGTCCGGGCGTTCTACATCTCGGCTAATGGGGAGAAGATGCTATATCGGCTGGCCGACGCGCCGCAGTCGGGTGCACCCGCCGCTCCCCCGCAGTCGTGGGCCATTGCATCCATACCGCCGGAGCCGACTCCGGGGGGAACCCCTGCGGTAACAGCCGGCACGCCGCCCGGGGCGAAGGCGCTGAATCTCGCGGCGATGGAAGTGCGCGTCGATCCGCCGGTGGAGTGGAGGCAGATGTATCACGAAGCATTCCGGCTGGAGCGCGATTTCTTTTATGATCCCGGCTTCCACGGTTTAGACCTTAAGGCCACGGAAAAAAAGTACGAGGCCTACCTCGCGGGAGTCGCGTCGCGCGCCGATCTGAATTACGTCTTTCAAGAGGCGATGGGCGAACTCTCCGTGGGGCATTTGTTTGTACGAGGTGGTGAAGGGCCGGAAGTGAAGAGTATCCCCGTGGGGCTGCTGGGCGCCGACTACAAAATCGAGAACGGCCGCTACCGCTTTTTGCACATTTATGACGGCGAAAACTGGAATCCGCAACTGCACGCGCCGTTGACGCAGCCGGGCGTGAACGTAGCCGAGGGAGAATACCTGCTGGCAGTGAACGGCCGTGAAGTGCGGGGCAGCGACAACGTGTATAGCTTCTTCGAAGCGACGGCTAATAAGTCCGTGGTACTGCGGGTGGGGCCGGACCCGAGCGGCACCGGCTCACGCGAGGTGACCGTGGTTCCCGTGGAGAGTGAGAGAGGACTGCGCAACCGGGCCTGGATCGAAGGCAACCGGCGCAAGGTGGACCAGCTCAGCCAAGGGCGGCTAGCCTACATCTATTTGCCGGACACGGCGAGTGGGGGATATACGTATTTCAACCGCTATTTCTTTTCCCAAGCCGGCAAGCAAGGCGCGATAGTGGATGAGCGATTCAATCACGGCGGCACGAACACGGATTACATTCTCGATTACCTGCGGCGGACGCTCATGAATTACCGCACCACGCGCGACGGCGAAGATATGACGACGCCGGTGAGTCTGATCCAAGGACCCAAGGCCATGATTATCAATGAATACGCAGGCTCAGGCGGCGATGCCATGCCGTGGCATTTCCGGCAAGCGCGCATCGGGACCTTAGTGGGGAAGCGCACTTGGGGCGGGCTGGTGGGATTCTTCGGTCCCAGCGAGTCGCTGATGGACGGAGGGGTGGTGACGACTCCCAGCCGCGGTTTCTGGACTCCCCATAACGCCTGGGAAGTGGAGAATCACGGCGTGGCGCCTGACGTGGAGGTCGAACTCGATCCCAAAGCTGTGCGCAGCGGGCACGATCCACAACTGGAAAGAGCCGTCGAGGTGGTGCTGTCAGATCTCGAGAAGAATCCTATTCCCACTCACCACAAGCCGGCTTATCCGAACTACCATCAGGGTGCGGCCGCTTCTCCGATCAACTAGCGTCATCGGGCAGGCTGAAGCAGAGCGACCGACGTTGTCGCCGCGCTCCATGAGCGGCGTCCATCCGTCGCCATCCCCGCAGTCAGTGTGAGCTGAGCTCTTCGTCAAAGCAGACCGCGACCTTGCCACATTTTCCCGAGGCCATCAGCGCGTAAGCTTCACCGACTCTTTCGAGCGCGAACCGGTGCGTCACGAGATCGGCGGGGTGCAAGTTCCACCGGACCAGACGCTCCGCCAGTTCCTCCATGAGCCAAGTTGAGGTGACCCACGAACCGAAAATCGTTTTCTGGTCGTGGATGATGTCGGGGGAGGGATTGAACTCCACTCTGCCGCCTTCACCCAGAAAGACGATCCTCCCCCACTTGCGGGTGGCGCGGATGGCTGTGGCGCGAGCCAGTTCGTTCGCGGAACAGTCGACCGCGCGCTCGACGCCGTACCCCCCGGTCAGGTCCTTCACCTGTGCGACGTTGTCCGGGCCACTGGCCAGGACGTCATCACACAAACCCAGTTCTTGGGCGAGTTTCATGCGCTCTTCGACAACATCAATGCCGATGATCCTGCCGGCCCCCAGTTTGCGGCAAAGCGCTCCGGTCGCAAGCCCCACGGGTCCGAGACCCGTGATCAGGACAGAATCGTTTCCGCTGATCCCTATCTTTTGCAGACCTTCATACACAGTCCCGAAGCCGCAGGCGACCTGCGCGCCGTCAGCGTAGGAAAGTTCATCTGGGAGGTGAATCAGGTCCTTCTCCTCGGCCAGAAGGTAGTCGGCCATTCCGCCGTCTCGCTGCCAACCATACCCGCGGCGGTATTTCTCGCTGGTGCAGGAAATCATGTAACCCCGGCGGCAATCGTTGCACAGACCGCAGCCGGAAATGTGGTAGACGATTACGCGGTCGCCTACCTTATACTGGCGGCAACCGGGTCCCACCTTTACAATTTGACCGGACGGCTCATGACCGGCGATGACTCCCTGGTAGCCCTCGGGCCCTTTGCCGAGGTGCTCGTGGTAGATACATCGGATATCCGAACCGCAAATGGTTGAAGCCTTCATGCGAAGCAGCACCTCGCCATGGCCGGGCTCCGGAACCGGCGCTTCTCTAAGCTCCACGGTGCTGTTGCCAGGTAGATACGCACCCCTCATACCTTCGCTCATTTTATGAGTCCTTTCGCCTTCACCACTTCAGAATGACAGGCAATTCCCCCTTCACTCGAGTCAAGGAGGCGTGATCTCTCCGTTCAGGTCCCACAAGTCTTCCCAGGTTTGCCCCTCTTTCCACAAAAAGACCTGGCCCTTGATGAGACGGCAGTTCTTGTCAATGCCCGCGATCTCCTTCATCTCATCATTCGTCAGAGGGTCGCTCACGACGCCCTTGAGGTTGCTCAGATAATTCCGGTGCTTGGTGGAAAACGGGATCGGCGTCTGCCCCCGCTGCACCGCCCATTTCACACACACAACCGCGGGATGAACGCCTAACCGCTTCGCGATCTTCACCAGGACGGGGTCTTCGATGTCCACGGTGTCCTCGGGAGTCCTGTCGCGTTCGGGGCGGCCCGGGGAGCCGATCGGGCAGTACCCGATGGGCTCGATCCCGTTGGTGCGCACGAATTCAAACAGTTCCGGCTGCTGGAAATGCGGGTGCAGCTCCATCTCGTTGACCGCCGGCTTAATACGCGCGTCCCGGAGCAGGAGTCTGAGCTTCGGAATCGTCATGTTTGAGGTGCCGATGTGCCGCGCCAGCCCCATGTCCACCAGCTTTTCCATCTGGCGCCAGGTCTTCATGAAATTTCCGTGGATGTAAGGCTTTGCCTCGGGGCTCCGCGACGTCACATCGCAGTGGGGTGGGTGATAATTCGGAAACGGCCAGTGAACCAGGTAAATGTCAAGGAAATCCAACTGCAAATCCGCAAGCGATTTCTTGCAGGATGCGATGACATCGCCTTCCCCATGCTTGTCATTCCACAATTTCGAGGTGACCCAGAGTTCTTCGCGTTTGACTCCACCCTTGATGATTTCCCGCAGGGCCACACCGATCCGGTCTTCGTTCCCGTAGACCGACGCGCAATCTAAATGGCGATAACCGACCGATGCCGCGCCTTTGACGGCTGCCGCGATTTCATCCGCGGAAGCGTGGTCGGAGCCAAAAGTGCCCAGACCGATCGCCGGCATCAGGGCGCCGGTGTAGAGCTTCCTTTTCGGGATGCGGCACGGATCTACACCCTCTTCCGATCGAGTCCTTGCGACATCAGAGCTTTTGCTCATGTTTGCCGAATCTCCTTCCCGCTGCCGCGGTGTGCCGAGGCCCGGCTTCGAAGCCCACCATCATGCGAAGGCGACTTTGAGCGTGACCGAATAATCCGTCGGCTTTTTCGGTGCGCGTTTGATGGTGACGAGACACAGTGGTCTGCCCCCAGGTAGGTCGTGCGGCTAACCTGTTGAAGAGATTGGTGGACCTGGAGGGGTTCGAACCCTCGACCTCATGACTGCCAGTCATGCGCGCTCCCAACTGCGCCACAGGCCCTGAGCGACGTGAACAACTCGATTTAATATAAGTAACACGCCGCCGAGTTGCTGTCAACGGCCGTTCGCGGATCGTGGAAACTAGAAATTGGAAATTGGAAACTAGGCCGATGCATGCGGCGGCCAGTTTCTAATTTCTAGTTTCCAGTTTCTGCCGGCAGTTTCCACGGGGCTTGCATCTCTCGGCGCGGTTGCGTACTCTCATGGGCTGCAAATTTGATCTGGAGGCGCAACTGATCCCATGAAGACTCGATTTCGATGCTGTCGCTTGACGGCCGTCGTGTTCGCAGCGGCCGCGATGCTAATGTTCGCCGGCAACCTCAATGGCGCAAAGAAACCCAAGGAGGCTCCCGCGCCTGAGGCGGCCACGCCCGCCGTCCGGGCGCCCGAAATTCCGGACCTCGAATTCATCACGCGCTTGCGGGAAGAGGAATTCGGTCACGGGGAAGTGATGGACGTCATGAGCCACCTGACCGATGAGATCGGCCCGCGGCTCACCGGTTCCCCCAACATGAAGAAGGCGAACGAGTGGACGCGCGACCAGTTCACGAAGTGGGGCTTGGCGAATGCGCATCTGGAGGCTTGGGGCACCTTCGGCCGCGGATGGGCGTACCAGCTTTGCGAAGTTCGCATGCTCTCGCCTGACTACATGCAATTCCTGGCGCTGCCCGAAGCCTGGACGCCGGGAACGAATGGTCCTATCCGTGGCGAGGTGACGCAACTCACGGCTACGACGGCGGCCGACCTCGAAAAATACAAGGGCAAACTCGCGGGCAAGATCGTCCTGATGGGCGAGGCGCGCGTGCCCGACCCCATCGAGAAGCCTCTCTTCTCGCGCGAGGATGACCCCTCGCTGGCCAAGATCGCGGAGTTTGAGATTCCCGGCGGAGGCCCGGGCGGTCCGTTTACTCCCGCGCGGCGGCAGGAGTTTATGCAGCGCTTTCAGTTTCAGCGGCAGTTAGAGAAATTCCTGACCGATGAGCACGTGGCGGCGGTGCTGGATGTCACGCGGCAGCCCGGCCAGGACGGCACTATCTTTGTGCAATCCGGCGGAAGCTACGATAAAGGCAAGACGTTTGGAGTGCCGAGAATCACCGTAGCAGTGGAACACTACGGCCGCATGGCCCGGCTACTGGCCAGGAAAGTGCCAGTGCAGGTCGAAGTGAACGTGGAGGCTCAGTTCTACGATGATGACGACAAGGCCTACGACACCATCGCCGAAATCCCTGGCACCGATCCGAAGCTGAAAGAGCAGCTCGTGATGCTGGGCGGGCATATGGATTCGTGGCACGCGGGCGAAGGCGCCACCGACAATGGCGCGGGCGTGGCGGTGGCGATGGAAGCCGTTCGCCTGCTGAAAAAGCTCGGCGTCCAGCCGCGCCGCACGATTCGCGTGGCGCTGTGGTCCGGCGAAGAGGAGGGGCTGCTCGGCTCGCGGGGATATGTGAAGGAGCACTTTGGAGGACGGCCGGAACCGAAAACTCCGCCAGACGAGAACGTGCCGGCGTTTATGCGCCCACCCACCGGTCCCTTGGAGCTGAAGCCGGAACAGAAACTGGTCTCGGTTTATTTCAACCTCGACAACGGCACGGGCAAGGTTCGCGGCGTGTATCTGCAAGGGAACACGCAGGTGGCGGGTATTTTTCAAAAATGGATGGAGCCGTTTCACGACCTCGGCATGACCACGCTAACCATGCGCAATACCGGCGGCACCGACCATCTGTCGTTTGACGCCGTCGGCATTCCGGGATTTCAGTTCATCCAGGACCCCATGGACTACGGCACGCTGACACACCACTCGAACCTGGATGTCTACGAGCATATACGCCCCGCGGATATGAAGCAGGCCGCAGTGATCATGGCCAGCTTTGTTTACAACGCGGCCATGCTGGATGAAATGATTCCGAGGAAACCGATTCGCCCCGACGAGCCTCCGCCTAAGCCGGAATCGGAAGGCGGCGCGGAGAAAAAAGCTGAGACGCCGCCAGCGCCCTCGAATCCAGCGAACCCGGCAAAACCGCTGCCGCCGAAGGAATGAGGAGAGAAACAGGGGCGAGTTGACTCTTCATTCATTTCCCGGCTTGAGCGCCGCCCGAATGTACTTCTCGAAAGCATCGCCAACTACATCGCTGCTCTGGGCGAAAGGCTTGAACTCCGCGCTGTGCTTCCGAACCGGACCGTTAAGCTCACACACGTGATGGAGGCCGCCGGGCGGGAAAGGCCCAGACCAGTGCTCAGGAAGAAAGCGTCCTGAGGCGGGAATGACTACGCGTGGCACGTTTGGAAAGTGGGGATACAATCAGAATCATCAGCGCCAGGCCCGCAAGCCGAGGCGAACGAGGAGACTATGAGGAAGGCACGCCTTAGACGCGGATCCGAAGAGATGTTGCCGGAATACGACTTTTCCGGTGGGGTTCGCGGGAAATACGCAGGCCGGTTCACGAAGGACACGATCATGGTAGTTCTGGACCCTGACGTCGCGGAGATATTCCCCGATCCTAAGTCAGTCAACACAGCTTTGCGGGCGCAAGTACCTAGTTGCGTAAGTTAGCGTAATATCTTTTAGGTGCGGCCGGATGAACGACGGCCTTCCTCCATTCAAAGGGAGCTGCGGTTTGGTTGTAAACGTTCACAAATCGGTCGATCGCCTCGCGCA
>Ga0208034_1000327_pt1 | contig 41370 bp, 38 predicted proteins | sample June2015DPH_8_10_FD_184699 | JGI IMG/M metagenome (GOLD analysis project Ga0208034, IMG submission 184699) | Peatland microbial communities from SPRUCE experiment site at the Marcell Experimental Forest, Minnesota, USA - June2015DPH_8_100... | ecosystem: Environmental > Terrestrial > Soil >...
AACCATGCTGCTGCGCCTGGATGCAGAGCAGGTCAAGGAACTGGAGCACGGCAAGAAAGAAGTCCAGGAAATTACCGGCAAATGATGACCTCGGGGTAGAGCGGGTGATCCGGCAGTTCTATGTCTGGGGCGAAGAAGTTAAGCGGTCCATTGACTGGCTGATTAAGCGTCTGATCAAAGTCGGCGCCAGAGTTTCTTACCATGCCCGGAGATGGTATGTTCATGTGGCCTCCGCCTTTCCTCTGGCTCACCATTACCGGGCGGTGCTTACCTGGGGTCCTTAAGCTCCACGGCTTTGAGGTATCTGGGTTCTGAGGGTAAGGGGATGTCCAAAATGCAGAGAAAAATTATTTTTTGAGTAAAATTGTGCTATTATTCCGTCGGCGAAAGGATTCGGCTTCAAGAACAGGAACTTTGGGAGATTTTATTGGGCAAATAAGCCCAAAAACCTTTTTGCGACTACGGTGGTCAAGGTTGCCGCATAATCTCGGATTATGCCGATCCGCATAAGATGCCGTGATAAGGGGGTAGCTTCGATACAAGGAATTGATATCTCAAGAATTATTGTCATCGGAAGACGCGGTGCAATAGCGTCTTATACGGGCAGGAAACCGAATCTCCGCATCTTATGCGGATCAATCTAATTATTTGTTAGGTAGAATAAATTATAGGAAAGTAGAATAATATTATGGATCGCAATATGTTTGCAGAAGTTAAGTCAAGTCCATGGATATATTTTGTATTAGCTCTTGGATGGTCTTGGCTGTTTTGGATTCCCTTAGCTATATCTGGAATAGATATTTCAAAGGCTCCTGGCATAATTTTTTTTGTTCTCGGTCTAATTGGCCCGAGTTTTTCAGCTATAGTATTAACGTATTTTGTAGGAGATGAACAGGGAAGGCACGATTTTTGGGAACGCGTAGTTAGCTTTACTCGTATAACTCCACGATGGTATGCAATAATATTATTGATTGCACCTTTATATAGCTTGCTTGCTATTATGACTGGCTTAATGCTGCATGGTGCTTTACCTCATCTTGATACCGCTATTCGATATATTAAGAACCCAATAACGATTATCCCTTTTGCGCTCAAAACACTAATTTATGGCCCTTTACCAGAGGAACTTGGATGGCGTGGATATGCATTGGATAGATTGCAAAGAAACCACGGTGCATTAGTATCTAGCATAATTCTTGGTACAATATGGGCAATTTGGCATATACCAATGTTTTTCATTTATGGTTCACTAATGTCAGAAGTGTTTCCCTTATGGTCGGCTAGATTCTGGGTGGCAATGGGTCCTGGCATCTTTGCCGCATCAATAATAATGACTTGGATATATAACAACACACAACGTAGTATACTTGGTGCTATCATATTTCATTTTATGATGAATTTTACGGGTGAGTTTTTACGATTACCTGGGGATTACAAAAACTACCAGTTCATATGGATTATAATAATAGCAATTCTGATAGTAATATATTCAGAACCAACTAAATTTGAGAGTAGAAATAAGAACAGGCCAGTAGAAAAATAGAAGTTTATTATTTTATTTGATAGTATAGAAAAAATCCGCCTAACAACCGCTTCAACCTGACTCGGGCGGACAAGCCGCCCTCGCAGGTTAAGCGTATGTTCACCCTCTCCCTTCCTTTCGCTCCACCGCCAAGGAATCCCCATGCCCTTCGACTGAGTAATCCCCGATAATGTGTCCTGAATCAGACTTGATTTGACAGTATCCCCCGCAGGTTCGTTTCTGTATCCTTTTTCCGTTAACCCGCCGCCGTCCCAGTCGCCTCCGACGAGCCAATTGGGGGAGGAATTATTTTGTGTAAATTGACAAATTATTGACCATGATTAGATTAAAACTTTAACGGGATCAGGTTCCCTAACCAATTTTTAAACTTCGGCGGGAGAGTGTTTCATGGAGCGGCGTCTATTCCCCCGGTTCTATATATCCTTACAATTTGAATATCAGGCACAATTGCAAGGTTCGGAAGATTCATTTTCAAGCCGGGCCGTTATGACAGACATCAGCTTTGGCGGCCTGCATATGTCCGAGACCGCACCTATACTGCAACCTGACGATATTGCAGACTTCATTTTCAAATTCCAGCCTGACCAGGCGAAGCCCTTCACTCCCCACATAATCAAGGCCAAAGGGAAAGTCAAGCGCATAGAGCAGCCGACTAAAGAATCCCCCAACTTTGGGATAGCGCTGGAATTCCTTTCGGGGCCGCTTTTCGTCTACGCTGATTGACTTCGCCTCGTGGCTCACATGAGAATCCCCACCTATATCGATCCAGTCAGAGATATGAGCAGGAAGCAGTTTACCCCTTAGGAGAAAACCTGCCTTTAAGGCTTTCGCTATCTGCTATATCTCACCCACGCACTCACCGCATAAATTAGTTTTGATAGGCAAATCACACCATTCCAATAGAGAGCCACCCCCTAACTCACCCAGCTATCCGCACTCCTCGCTTCAACAGCGAAAAACATCTCTTGGATGACGCCCTTGAAAGCCTGGGTTAGGCAGTTTTCCATCAAATCTTTGACATCATCAGCATCTTTCGCCTTTGGCCTCGACAATAATTTCATCGTGCATGGTTAAGACGATGTGGGCGTCCATTCTTACTTAATAAATTAGATCATGAAACAAAAAGTTGAACTGGCTATTAGGGTGGCCCGTAATAATTTAATAATTCCCTCCCATTCTGAGCCTAATAGCCAATCCAATTAGTAAGAGCCCACTTATTTCTTTACTTTTTTACTGAGTATAGTGAGATAAAATTGGTATAATTGTTGATTCCGAGGGGTGGATTTGGAGCAGCGTCCTGGCTACCACCGGCCAGCCGAAAAATTTACGGTGACCAGAGGAGTGGAATATGCCACTGTCGACCCATAAAACCAAGATCGTAGCTACCATCGGCCCGTCCTGTGAATCTCCCGAAGTGCTGTGGGAGATAATCCAAGCCGGCATGAACGTGGCCCGGCTCAATTTTTCCCATGGCGATTTCGCCACTCACCGGCGTCTCATAGAGAATGTGCGGGCGGCGGCCGGGGCGGCCGGGCGGCGGGTGGCCATCCTGGCTGATCTCCCCGGCCCCAAGATGCGTATCGGCCAGATCGGCGGTGAACCCATCGAGTTGAAGCCGGGGAATGTTTTTACTCTGACTACAGAGGGGATTACGGGCGACGAACGCCGCGCCTCGGTGACATTCACCCGCTTACCGGAGGTAGTGAAGACCAAGGACACCCTATTTTTAAATGACGGCCTCATTCAGCTCGAAGTTACCGATATTCAAGGAAATAACGTGACTTGCCGGGTGATCGTGGGAGGCGAACTGCGCTCCAGGAAAGGCCTCAACCTTCCGGGCATCTCTCTGGGAATCAGCGCCTTCACCGACCATGACCGTGAGTGCTTGAAGTTTGCTCTGGAGCACAGAGTGGACGCGGTCAGCCAATCATTCGTTGAGTCTGGCAAGGATGTTGCGGCTGTGCGGGAGGCCGCCCAGGCTCTCGGCCACCAGCCGTTCATCATCGCCAAGATAGAGCGCATCAATGCCCTGAATAACCTGGACAGTATCCTCGAGGCGGCGGACGGCATCATGATTGCTCGGGGTGATCTGGGGGTGGAAGTCCCCATCGAGCAAATCGCCGGGGTGCAAAAGCAACTCGTGCGCCAGGCGAACCTGCTGGGGAAACCGGTGATCACGGCCACCCAGATGTTGGAGTCCATGGTGGCCAACCGCCGGCCCACCCGGGCGGAGGCCACCGATGTAGCCAACGCCATTCTGGATGGCACCGACTGCGTCATGCTTTCAGAAGAGTCGGCCATGGGCCAATACCCGGTGGAAGCGGTGGCCATGCTGGCCAAGATCGCAGCCGCCATCGAACCTTATCGGCCCGGACAAGGGGTGAGAAAGATTCTCCGCACGTCCGGGATGGGTAGCCAAGTCGGGTTCACAGATCTGATCGCCTTGAGCGTGGATGCGACGCTGGAAAAGATGGCCCCAGCCGCGGTATTCGTGCAAACCCGCAGCGGGGCTACGGCCCGGAGCCTCGCCCGTTTCCGGCCGCCGGTGTGGATCGTGGCAGTGAGTTCCCAGGAGGCCACCTGCCAGCAACTCCTCCTGACCTACGGCGTCCACCCCGTCCACGAACCGAACCACCCGGAAGACTGGAAAACCTATGTACGCCGCTATTTGCAAGCCAATGAGATGACTGGCGACTTTGTGGTGCTGACCGAAGGCCCTTCCTCCAAGCATCCCGAGGCCAACAACCGCATGGAACTCATTAACCTGAGATAGATGGGGGGGGCGGCAGGGATTTGCCTCTCCTGTGTCGCCTCCTGTTGCAAGAGAGAAGAAGGTGCCATGAAAAAAATCGTTTTGCTCCGCCACGGCGAGAGCGAAGCGAGCGTCTGTTGCAAGCGCTGGTTATATGGTAAATTATTATTGATTTGCCAAGCACTTATGCAAAACGCCTTTTCCGCATTAGGCAAACCCAGGCTTTAGGCGGGTTTGGGCGGTTAGATCCAAAATAGCTTGAAACGAGCGAAAGGATTTCGAAGTAGGACTCCACAGAGTTAACAATATCTCTGGCGGTCCGCTGTGGTGGACCTGGCCCATGACGTTGTTCATCAGCGTTGCCAACGAGACTCAGCCACAGGCCATCTTTTTTTAAATGGGCAGCTACATTTCCAGCAAAGCTTTTCCGTTCTTCATCCGAGTTTAATGAATGAAAACAGCCTCTATCAAACGCAAAGCCAAATGGCGCCCCTTCAATTTTGTTTGTAAGGAAGTCAATCACAATAAAGGTACATTTGACATTAGCTTTTGAAGCTTTCTCTATAGCCTTCTGTATTGCAATCTCTGAAGTATCAATACCTATCACCTGAAAGTTTTTTTGGGAAAGCCATATGGAGTTATCGCCAGTTCCGCATCCAATATCCAATGCTTTACAGGGTTCTATGGCCACCGTGGTCACAGTCTGAATAAGATTGAAATCAGGTTTGCCAATATCCCAAGGAGTATCGCCCGATTCATATCTTTTCTTGTAATGCTCTTCTGCCGTCATGTTGTTTTTACCTCATACAGACATATAACCTGAAATTATGTGGCAACCTTAGCCAACGCAGTCAAAAAAACAGTTTTGGGGACCTCTCCTACAGAGTTCATTCCCGGCACGTTTCCTCTTTTGTAGCCGAATTGTCTATCGACTGCGATGATAGCATAATTTTCCATGTATCTATCAATCCACCCACCGGAAATAGTAATTTTTGCAAAAATTTTGGCATACCTACCCCTCAGAACACGGATACCTCACCCGATAGCATTTAAGGACCCAAGGCCAGCACCACCCTATAATGGTGGGAGGTGGGAAAGGCCAAAGCCACATAGACATACCACATCCGGGCGTGGTAGGAAACCCTGGCCCCCAGTTTGATCAGGCGAATTGATCAGCCAAATTAGTTGGTGTTTTGCTACCTGCTATAGATCACCCACCTCCCCACCGCCTGCATCGCTTTTGATAAGTAAATCATATATCTAAGGTGAGCCACCACCTAACTCCCCCAGCTATCCGCAATTCTCGCTTCAATCGTGAAGGGCATTTCCGGGATGATGGAGAGGTACGCCCTAAATCTGAAGAAAAGAAACTTTTTCAGCGAAAAATATGCTACCGTACCGTCAAGGTGGAGATTCGGCGTCAAGAACAGAAGCTTTGTGGGGTTTTTCCCTGGCACAGAGGTCCCCAAAACCATTTTTTGACTGCGGTAGCCAAGATTGCCGCTAATCTCGGATAGAGAATAAAATCATGAAGTACCTTACCTGGAAAATCCAACTGGGCCTGTCCCTCATCGCCTTGTCGGTGCTGCTTTACGCCCTTAATTACCTGATCTTCCACGACGCCAACTATATGTTCCGGCTGTTCCTGGCGCAGTTGGGATTCCTGCCCATCTCGGTGCTCCTGGTCACCATCATCATCAACCAGTTGCTGAGCCAGCGGGCCAACGCCGCCAAGCTGCGCAAGCTCAACATGGTCATCGGCGCCTTCTTCAGTGAGGTCGGGACTGATCTACTAAAAATATTTTCCAGTTATGATCGCAAGCTGGCCAACTTCCAGGGCGAGATCAAGAACCTCGCCAACTGGTCCGACCAGGACCTTACCGGCTTTCAGCAACGCCCGGGGAATTTTAGCTTTGAGATAGTAATAGGAGAGAGGGACTTGGTAGCCTTGCGAGGTTTCCTCCTGGCGAAAAGGGGTTTTCTGCTGCGCCTACTGGAAAACCCCAACCTGCTAGAATACGACTCCTTTGCCAATCTGCTGCTGGCGGTCTTCCATCTGACGGAAGAACTGGAGCAACGGCAGGATTTGGAGCATTTAACCCGCGGAGACCGGGAGCACCTCCGCGGGGATATCGAACGGGCTTATGTCTCGCTGATTTTTGAGTGGCTGGCCTATATGCGACATCTCCAGAAGAACTACCCCTATCTCTTCTCCCTGGCCTGGCGCACCAATCCCTTCGACCCCGGCGCCTCGGTGGTCATCGAGTAAGCCTCGGGGTCGAAGTCGGCCACCCCCTCCCGGTACCTCGGGTGCCGGTGCTCCTCCTCTTTTGGGATGCCGAGCCGGAAGAAGACTTTCAGGCCCAGGCTCACTTCCTTTTCGACTCAACCGTTAGTGACTTCCTGGACTTGGAATCCCCTTTTTCTGGTGGAGCAACTTATAGACCGCTTTATGGAAAAGTGATAACTTAAATGCGTTCTTTCAATCCGAATCATGATTGCAGGAGCTGGGTTGGGTCTGTCTACTGAAAGTGCCCAGGCTCCAGTTAGAAACTTATCAAGCTTACTGCCTCATATCGAAAAATTAAGTATATCATCGAAGCTCCAGCGGCAAGAATTCCCCTCAGCTTCTCCTTCGGAGCCGGGGAAGAACAAATTGTGCCTGTATCCTGAGTCTCTCAGGCTTATGATACTCCCAAGATCGGGAGATGAATGGCTAACCAGCTAATTAACTTATGGGATTTATGACAGGAGGACCCATGACCCAATCCGAGCAATTTCTCATGGAGGCTTTTGTCGGCGAATCTCAGGCCAACCGCCGTTACCTGGCTTATGCCTGGCAGGCCGAGAAGGAAGGCTACCATCAGGTGGCCAAACTCTTTCGCGCTGTGGCCGAGGCGGAGACGGTGCATGCCCACGCCCACCTGCGGGCACTTAAAGGGATCAGGAGTACGGCGGAAAACCTGAAGGAAGCCATCGCCGGGGAAACACATGAGTTCAAGACCTTGTACCCGGCAATGATCGGCACCGCCATATTAGAAGGCAATAAAGAGGCAGAACGGTCCTTCAAGTATGCCAATGAAGTGGAAAAGGTACATGCGGACCTCTATGAGAAGGCCCTGGCCAATCTGGACAAGCAGGCAGAGGTGGATTATTATGTTTGCTCCGTTTGCGGCTATACCGGCGAGAACGAGCCACCGGCAAAGTGCCAGTTGTGTGGCACCAAGGCTAAGCAATTTTTCAAGGTGGGGTGAGACCACCGGAAGAGCCATAATGGCCTGGAAATTGTAAACTTTCCGGGTTTATACTCGGGAAGAGGTATCCCCAAAACGATTTTTGACTGCGGTGTCCAGGATAACCGCATAAGTGTCGCTAAGTAATGGGAGAATAATTGCTGGTCCTGTCGTTACGCGCAAGGCAGTGGAACCAGCAAAGCCCGCGTCTCCGCCGTCACGGCTTGCGCATGGGCGCTGAAGCCTGGCAAGGCCCGCCGACGGAACCCGGCGAGACAGGACCCTACTTACTTGCCCCGTTTGGTCTCGAGGTACAATCCGACCGAGTCTTGACCTGCCTTGTTGCGGATCAGATTGCCATAACCCTTGGCCTTGAGGTCATCAAGGAGCTTCAGCCAGTCATCGTGGCTCCATGTCTTGTGCGCCTTAAGCCATTTGTCCAGTTCTTTCTTCGGGAAGGCGGGAGCTGGACCAGGAGCCACTGAGCCGATAGCAGGCTTGCCGACGGGTTTTGCCGGGGTCTTCTTTTTGGCTACCATAAAAAATGTCCCTCACTTTAAGAAAAGAGTTTGATGTGACAATGTGACATGAAAAATACAATCTTTGCAGAATCAAATATTAAACCGAGATTTTGCGGCAACCTTGGCCACCACAGTCCAAAAATGGTTTTGGGGACTTCTCTTTTAAAGTTTAACATATCCCTTGTGATGGGTCAAAATTTTCTAAAATTTTTGGGCCGGCCCCATACCAGGGGGGGGCTGTTGCTATTTTCCCCTGATTAAAGTCCGGAAAAATTATTTTGGGAAAAATTCCCGGACGGATCATAGTTGACAGGGGGGGAGGAGTCCCGTCCCCGACATTGCCTTCCGGGGCCGAAAATCCTCCAGCCTCGGGGCGGTGTCGGCTTGGGTCGTGGTAGGCGTCTCCCACCTGAAACGGCGGGGCACCGGTGTCCCGGGGCGCCCGCTTTTTCAGGTAAAAGGTGGGAGGCTACCACCCCAAGTGTCTTAGGTCTTGACGATTTTTTGGAATCGTTGGGTACGAGTGACCTCGGCCGCCGGCGGCGCCACTCCCGGGGCCGCGCCCTTCACCTTGGCCAGGCGCTCATTGGCGGGCGGGTGGGTCTTGTAGAAGCCGCCGGCGCCTGGCTTTTCCTTGGCCTGAATCTTGGCCAGCACCCTCGCCAGGGCCCCGGGGTCGTAACCGGCCGCGGTCGAGATCTTCACGGACCCGGCGTCGGCGGCATACTCGGCACTGCGGCTGTAGCCGTTGACCACCAGGGCTTTAAAGACGTCATCGATGGAGCCTTCGAAAAGGTTGACCAGATTGCCCGCCACCCCGCCATACTGCCGGGCGGCCTCGGCGCCCATGGAGGTCCAGACCTCGGTCCAGCGAGCCTTGCTGATGGAGTTGATCCCATCCTTATCGACCACGTGGGTCACCTCATGGGCCAGCACCGCGGCCAGCTCGTCTTCGCTGGCACAGGTGGCCAGCAGGCCCCGGGTGATGAAGATGGTGCCCCCGGGACAGGCGAAGGCATTGATTTCATCGCTGTCCAGCACCGCGAAGTGGTAGCCCTTATAGGTATTGGGCCGGGGGGACTTGCGGGCCACCGTCTGGCCCACTTCGTTGACGTACTCGGTGACCGCGGGGTTCCGGTAGAGTGGGTAGGTACTCAGGATGCGGGCCGCCACCGCCCGCCCCACGTAGTATTCCTCGGAATCGCTGATTTCCCGGGATGCCTGGGCCGCCTTGGTGGCCCCGGTGGCGGCGATGCTGGCTGCCGGTTGCACCGCGGACGGCAGGAACCCGGTGGCGACGGCGCAGCCCCACAGACCAGGGAGGGCCACCAGAAGAAGGATCGCTAACCGGCGCAGATGGCTTCTCATGGCTTTAACCCTCCTTCCGTGATAAAGGCCTGGAGCTTGGCGGCAGCCACCTGCTGGGCCTCCACCTGGTCCACCTCGGCGTATTTAGCCTCCGGATGCTTCTGCTTGTAGGAGGACTCCACCTCCGGGGTGAAGCCCTTGCCGGCCAAAGCCACTTCGTCACTGCTGGTCTCTTTCACCGGGGCGCCGGTCAGGAGTCCAGGGAGGTTAAACTTGGAGCCCGCGGCGGGGGCGGGGAATGCCTGCCGGTTAAGCCAGCCGCTCTGGCCCTGGTACTCCACCTGGTACCAGTCGCCCGATTGCTGCAGCACCGTGACTTCGGCCCCCACCGGCACCGGGACGACCGGGGTGCCGGCGAAGTCCGGGTCCGGATAGAGGGACTGATTGGGTTGCGTGACCTTCATGGTTTCAGCCATGGCGATCCCGGGGAGCAACAACAGCGCCAGCAGGGCCAGGGCCAAGAACCAGGGGCCGGGGCGCCGGAAAAAGATTGGCCGTTTCACGTTCGCCTCCTTTATGTTGTTTTCGGTTTTCAGTTTCTCAGTAGTGTAAAAAAATGAAAAGCTTACTGTTCACTGATCGCTACGGCCTCCAGCCTAATAGATTTCTTGCCAATGGGCAAGGATTTAAGAGATCAGACGGCGCTCCCCGTAAAATTTGCCACCCTCCTCCGGGAAAGAAAGTGAGAGGGGGCACCTGCCAGTGGCGGGGGCCACCCGAGGCCACGGCGGAAGGCGCTTCCTGGCGCTTTTCCCCAGGTGAGGTCCATCACTTGGAATCCGGGCGGAAGACGGGGTCCCGGGGCAGGGTCGGGTCTGCCTGGAAGCGCCGGCAGCGCTCCAGGAAGGCGCGGGCGGGTCCGTCGTCCGGGAAATTCTCCAAGAGGGCGGTAAAGGCCGCCCCGGCATCGGGGATGTCGCCGCGGCGGTAGTGGTCCAGGGCCTGGGCGAATTCCCGGCTCCTGGCCTCCCCCTCCGGGGTCAGGTCTTCTTTGAGTGCCAGGACCTCGAAGACCCGTACCGGCGTCTCCCGGCCCTTCACCGCCACCAGGTCAAGCTCCCGGAAGGCCACGCCCTCGCCGCACTCCGCCACGGTGGCCTCGCTGGCCATGATGGTGGTGCCATAGAACTTGTTGAGACCCTCCAGGCGAGAGGCCAGATTGACGGTGTCGCCGATGACCGTGTAATCGAAGCGCCTAGCGGAGCCCAGGTTGCCGACGATGGCCTCGCCGGTATGGAGGCCGACCCGCATGGCCAGGGGCGGTAAATTCAGCCCGGCAAAGCGCTGGTTGAGGCCGGAAAGCGCGGCCCGCTGGTGAAGCGCCGCCCGGCAGGCCCGCAGCGCCTGGTCCTCCTGGTCCAGGGGCGCGCCCCAAAAGGCCATGATGGCGTCCCCTTCGAATTTATCCACCGTGCCGGCCTCCTCCAGGATGATCTCGGTCATCGAGGAGAGGTAATCGTTGAGGAGGGCCACCACGGTTTCGGGATCCAAACGCTCGGAAAGGGTGGTGAAGCCGGCCAGGTCGGAAAAGAACAGGGTGACCCTGCGGCGCTCGCCTCCCAGTTGCAGTTTCTCCGGGTGCGCCAGGAGATCGCTGATGACGGTTTCGGACATGTACTGGCCGAACATGCGGCGGATGTAAAGCTTCTGTCGGCCCTCGGTGGCATAGCTGTAAGCGGTGGCCAACCCGAAACTCAGGGCCAGGGCCAGCCCCGGCAGGAGCGGGTCGGCCCACCAGCCGCTGCGGAAGGCCAGGGCCGCCAGGGTCAGATAAACCAGCAGCAGCAGCAGAAAGGCCGCCAGGGTAACCAGGAGATGCCGGAAGAACAGGACGACGACGGCCATGACCGCCGCCAGCAGCAAGGCCCATAGCCATAAGGCCCAGCCGGGCAGGGTCCGGAGAAAATCCCCCTGGAGCAGGTTATCCAGCAAGGTGGCGTGCACCTCTACCCCGGCGTAGACCCCGCTCATGGGGCAGGCCTTGAGGTCATACAAACCCGGGGCGGTGAGGCCCACCAGGACCCACTTGCCGACAAAATCCTCCAGCGGATAGATGGGCGGTAGCTGGTGGCGCAGCCGGGCCTCGGAAGAGATGACGTTGGCCGCGGCAAAGCGCCGGTGGCTCCGGCTGGGGCCGCGAAACTTGAGGAGGAGGTTGCCCCGGTTGTCCAGAGGAATCCGCAGGGTCCCAAGAAGCAGGCGATTTTTCTCAAACCTCAGGGGCTCATTATTGCCGAAGCGGTGAAAGGCGGCAAAGCCCAGCATGGGAAGCCAGCGGTCCTTAAAGGGCAAGACCAGCGGGACGCGGCGGTAGATGCCGTCCGCATCCGGATGGCATTCCACATTACCCAGGGCCTGGGACCCATCCAGCAGGGGCCGGACCGGGGTGGTCACGGCGCGGTATTTTATTCCCCCCTCCGGCTCCAGGGGGGGCGGGCCGGGGATCTCCAAACCGGCCTTATTGAGCAAGGCCGCCTCATCCGGATTGGCCCCCTTTTCCTCCCGGGTCAGGGAAAAGGGCAGGACCACGTTGCCCGCGGCCGCAGCCGCCTGGGCCAGGCGCTGGTCATCTTCGGGGCCGTAGGAGGAGGCCTCGGTGAAGAGGATGTCGAAGATCACCGCCCGGGCCCCGGCTTGCCGGCAATATTCGATGATAGGGGCGTAAAGCTGCCGGGGCCAGGGCCAAACGACCCCCTGCTTCTTAAAGAAATCCAGGTCGGGCTGGTCCACCGTGACCACCACCACTTGGGGGGAGGCCGGCGCCAGGGGCACATGGCGGAACAGCAGATCCAGGGTCTTCAGGCGATAATAAGGGAGGGGGCCGAAGATTTCCAGGCAGCCGGCCAGGAGCAGCACCGCCGCCGTGAGGACCGCGGCCGCCTTGAGCTTGGCCGCGGGCGAATGGCTGAACCCGGCAGTCACGGATGACCTCGAATCTGAGTTTAGTCCTAAAAGATGAAATGGCTTAGGGAGAGGTTTTCGCTAAGATTCATCCAAAAGATAATTTTCAGTAACATAATTTTAGCTATACCCTTAAATGTACATGGATGTTATTCAAAATACCGTTAGCAACAATTACACAAATTGGGGAGATTTGACAACCCCTTGGACAAGATTAGCTCTTAACAATAAACCGCCCGCAAAAGACCGGAAGCCAAGTCAAGAAGGGAGGTGAAGCACTGAGATACGGTCTACGAATCCGAGGAAAAGGGCGAACCCGGCGGCTCGCCCTTAGTTTTTCCCGAAGCGGCGCCGCAATTCCGGGTTTTGGTCAAGGGCTGCGCCATTTTCCAGATAGTTTTCCTTTTTTTTGCACCTGCGGGCCGGCCGCCTGCATGCGGCCGGTCATGGCCGTGGCTGGCCAAAGGAGACGAACCTATCACCCAGGGCCGTTGACGCTAAGGGTAAGCCTGCGCCCTCGGCGCGATAACCGAGGAAACTTCACCCCCATGGGCGTGGGGACAAGAGGAAGCCAATAAAAGTCCGAGAAAGCGGCGGGGCCGTCCACCAAAGAGCACTAGCAGATAGCGAACCACTTTGAATAAATTCCTCGGCCCTTCTCACTTCTCCCTGTCGGTGTTCCTGGCTTCCGTCCGCCTTTCCCGCTTTTCCCACTGGCCCATCAGGATGGCCCGGGTCTCGGCGGCATACTGATCAGAGAGCTCATACTCCCAATGCTGTTTGAGAAAGATGTCTTTTACCTGATTCCGATAGTTCAGTGAATCAACCATGAGATAAGTGATATAGGGCGCAATAGCTTCATAGAGCCTGGTGGGATTCATGGGCAGGATAGGAGCGATGAATACCCAGGTGGCGATGCCGGCCTCGTGTAACTTGCTCAAGGCACTTAGCCGGGCGCCAATGGGAGGGGCATGAGGCTCCAGCACCTTCCGGACCTCGTCGTCGTCGGTGGGGATGGAAAACCCCACACTCACCCCAGCGGTTGCGGCAAGAATGTCCAGGTCCCGGGTCACCAATGGCGACCTGGTGAGGATGTCGATTCCCCAACCCCAGTTCCTCAAGACTTCAAGACATGCCCGGGTTAAATGGTATCGATGTTCCAGGGGCTGGTAGGGGTCGCAAACGCTGGAGAGCAGAGCTCTCCCCTGCCGTCTCTTCCGGTGCAGTTCGGAGTGCAACACCTTTGCAATGTTGGTCTTGGCCTCCACAAAGCTCCCCCACGGCGAATTTGGATGGTGAGAGTATTTCCGCATGAAGACGGCATAGCAGTATCGGCACCCATGCCCGCAGCCCAAATATGGGTTGATCACATAGTCCACCCCGGGAATCTTCGATCGGACCAGGGCGCTTTTAATCCTTATCTCTATGACATCCATGACATCATGGGGGAGACAAGAAAATGGGGAATCTTCCGTTTCCTTAGCCTGGCTGCTTCTCCAGGTGGTGCCATATTTTCAAAATAAGCTCGTTCTGATTTTATAGATGCTGCAAAATCCTCAATCTCTCTTTCCGATTGGGTATTTAATTCGATCTTCAGCGACTGCTCCCGGTAGCTGCCGCATAATCTCGGTTTAAAGTGATCAATGACAAGCCTGGCAGTCTGGACTCCCCAGTCTGGAAAGCCAGTGCTATCATTAATTTCTTTGATAGCAAGCCCGCCTCCTTGACGGAGGCGGGATTTTTTTATTTAAGCAGGTTTCACCAGCTCCCGGGCCAGGGCGGCGGCCTGGGTCAGGAGGTCCGGCTGCCCGTTGATGTCACCCATATCCTTGACTCCGACGGCGCGCAGCAGATAGACCGGGTGGAAGCCGTAGAGCTTCAGCCAGTGCATGTAACGGGGGTAGATGCCGGCGAACTGGTCCGGGTCCGGGTTGGCCTGCGCCAGGATGAGCACTGCCTTTTTGCCTGGCGGCACCCGGCTGCTGAAGTCCGGGTTGAAGAAGGAATAGGTGCGGTCGAAGAAGCATTTGAGCTGGCCGATGAGATCGCCGTAATAGACCGGGGAGGCCAGCACCAGGACGTCAGCCTCTTTGATGGCCGCCAGGACCGGGGTCGCCTCATCCTCCAGGACGCAGGTGTCGCTGTCGGTCTTGCAGGCAAGGCAACCCTGGCAGCCCTGATAAGTCATGCTATTGAGCTGATATTCCTGGACCGCGGCGCCCTGGTCCCGGGCCGCGTCCAGAAATTGCCGGGCCAGGGCGGCGCTATTTCCCTGGGGGCGGGGACTTCCCAGCACGGCTACGATTTTCATGGTTGAATCTCCTGAGGTTCCTTAATAATTTTAGCCAACTAGAGAATAACATAGCCCTGGTGGAGTCTGCTTGATTTTTTCAAGGCCAGTCCGCCGGTCATAAGGGTTTTAGTACATGCGGAAATAGACAAAACGTCGTATCGGAAATTTTTCGACAGCCTCGCAAGATAATCGCTATTCTTGGTAGGCTCTCTTCAAAGAAAAACCAATTCGCCGGAGGTGGAAGCCAAAATTTTTACCATGCCCGGCGGTGGTATTTCCATGTCGCCTGCGCTTTTCCTCGGGCCCATTATTACCGGGCGGTGCTGGCCTGGGGTTTTTAGGCTCCTTCGCAGTGAAATGTCGAGGTTCTGCGGGTATGGTATACTAAAAATCATGGTAGCTTTTTTCCCAGGGCAATTGTGCTATAATACCTTCACTGAAGGGATTCGGCTTCAAGAACAGAAACTTTGGGGGTTTTCCCGGGCTAAGAGGACACAAAAACCAATTTCTGACTGCGACGGACAATGCCGTCGCATAATTGCGGTGTAAAGTAACAGAGTTATGTGGGGCTCACTGCGCAAATGCAGGGCTCTGCAAAAATCAGAAATCATGGGAAGGGGGAAACGGCGATGAGTCGAGGAAGACGACAATGGCTGGTTATCATCTGTTTGGTGGTTTTGGTTCTAGGCCTGAATTATGGAGCCGCCGCCGCCGAGATTTTCGGGAACTATAAACTCCAGGACAAAGTGGGCCTCCACGAATTGAAGGTCTCCAAGTGGCAGCAACCGGGCTGTATAAAATTTACCATTAGAGTAGAATTAAAGGCGGAGAATCGCTGGGGGGAAATGATGGGCGTGGCCGACTTAAAGGGAAACACAGCTACCTATTCGGATTCGGATAAAGACTGCCCCTTGACTATCACGTTTCAGGGCAATAAGGCCGTGGTACGTGCTCCCCAATGCCGGGATCGCTTCGGTCCACTGCCATTTGATGGCGTCTATATCAAGAAATAGTTTACCTTTAATATCTTGCCTCAGAATTAAAACAGCAAGCACAGGCGTCCCGCTTGTGATACCAGTATTTCCCTATTTCTGGTTCCCTATCTTCCGCTGGGGAACCTTTTTTGTAACTAAGCCGGGTTGATTAATTTGATATTAAAGGAGGTGGCCCATGAAAAAAATCATCCTCTCACCGGTTATGATTTCTCTTTCTTTAACTTCGGGCGCTTCGGCCTGAATCTGCTCACAAAGAAAGCAGTATGTCCAGAATCTGTGAAGAAGATACACTTTGAGGAAAATTTTTGCTATCCTAAGTCCCACAAGACGGTTTGCCCACAAAAAGAGAAACTTTATCGCTGTTGAACTCGGGAAAGAGGTATCCAAAACCATTTTATGACCGCGGTGGCCAAGGTTGTCGCATAATTGCGGCCAAGGTAAACGACCATCGCCGGGGAGAGGTAATCCATGTTGCCAAGGTGGGGTTTCCTGGTAATCGGGCTGTTGATGAGCTTGGCCGTGATCAACATGGCCAGCGCTCAAGATGCTGCGGAATTTGGGCGCATATTTGACGCCGATAACGTCGCCGCGAACGCAGGTGACGTAAGGACAATGCTGTCACTGCGCACCACCGAAAGACAAAAGGAGATCAGCGGGCAAATCAAGGGGAAAAAGGATCGCGCTTACTTTTTGTTGATCTCCCGGGCCCAAGTACCGGAGTCCTATCAGATTCAACATGTCTCCCGGGCGAAGAGCGGCCAAAGTGTGACGCTCTATTTGCTCGGGCAGTTTTCCGCCATGCCCGAAATGCAACGGCCACGACTGCAGATGGAAGAGCTGATTTCGTTTAAAAAAGAAAATGGCGTGTGGAAAATCGATAAGGCTCTGCCTCTGGGCGACCCAGACAAAATCCAGCGCCCCAAAGATCTGACCCATGACCCTCAAGACGCCAACTTGAACGCCACTGGTGAAATCGCTGGCCGCATTGTCAAAACCGAGTTTAAACCAGGATACACGCTGGTGCTGTTGCGGGTGATGGATGAGGAGCATGCAGTGTTTCTGCCCGCCAAGGAGGAGCTAGAAAAGGCCGACATGCCGCTTAAGAGCCTCGACCCTTGGAATCTGTATCAATTCTCAGGGCATCCGCACAAAAGCGATACGCTTAAGTTTTTTGCGACCAGAGGTAAGTCGATAGAAGATTAGCCTGATAGGTGCCTTGCCCATTTTGAATCACCTTGGGTGCGTTGAGCAGGAAGGTGATCGGGTTGTGGAGGGAATATCGCCAACAGGGTGCGGGGCTCCAGGTTGGTGACGAAGACCAGGAGTTGGTTTAAAGGAATGCTAAACTTTTGGACAATAATATTCGGTTTAAGCGGCTGTTATTTTTTTAATAGTGCCTTTGCCTTCTCTGCGTCCATTATTACCGGTTTTCCCCCACCTGGAGGATGCAAGACGACTGCGAGGTCCTCACGACAATTTGGACCAGCCCAACCATAATAATTTGCTTTGTTATATTCACGGGTCAGTGCTAGATCGAAAATCATGGGAGAAGTTGCCGTATCACCGAAGCGATAGACGGAGAAGGGGTCGTATGTCAGGAAGCCTTCTCCAAAACTTTGGGACAGGCACTTTTTGCCAATGAGTTCGGGAACCGAATCATTGTTAAGATCAGCAAGGTTATAGAAGTCGAAGTTCTTCAAACTGAGGATCTCCTTTGGAACCCCGTCATCGCTTAAAGAGATTACATGGAGACTGCCGGGTTGGCTCGCGTAGGCCCGGCCGAACAAAAAAAGAAGAGGGAACCGGGACCTCCCCTTTATGGTCGGCACCATAAGGAGATGTTCTGAGTGGAGAAGATTTCCGCTGGTTATCTTTTTTATGTCTCTATTCTCAATGGCCTGGCTATACTTCGTTATGCCGTCTTCATCGGTTACTGTGAAGACCACCTCTCCATGCCGGATTATCTCCAGCTGCGTAAAGTCGTCTTCCCCGTCATAGTCAGTTGGAACGCGCAGGACGAAATCGTATGGCACCGATTCCCCCCGCCAGTCATAGCTCACGGTTCCAAAGGTCCTCCACTCCGCTGCGAATGCGGTGGTTGTGGCACAGAATACGAAAAGACTCACGAACAAGACAGATATTGTGAAATGACCTGGTTTCATAGTTCTTTTCTCCTGTGAGACACCCCGGCATAGGCAAGCAAAGCTGGAGCTGGTCCGGGTATATCGCCTTGTTGGGCAAAATACCTTTTCATTTTTTGATTCCAGCGGTTATTAATCAGGCTATATCGAAAAATACGGGAAAATCGTATTTAAATCAATAGATGAAGATATTACTCGGAGCATTAAATTGATTGCAATTTATGGTGTAGCCTAGCGGACATGTTTTTCCGAGAAATATCGAGCCACGATATGAGGTTGGAGTTGGCGCTGGCGGGCATCCCGCTCACAGCAGTCCAACAGGTAGGCATTGAGCCCGGCAAAATCCTGAACGTCAGGCAGCGGCACCAGAAAATTACGGCGCCCATACCCCACCAGGTTTTCCACTCCGCCTTTTTCCTGGCCCCGGCCAAGGGTGACGTACTCACTTTCGAAGAGGAAATGTGACCGGAAGGAGACCCAGGGGCTTGTTCCTGGCGATTTTTCCCGATGTCGCTCACTTATCTTGTAACCAAACGGGCGGCTACGATGGTCCCATTTTCTATGGCCAAAACTCCTCTAACTGGTCCTCTTTTCTATGACCATACACACCTGTCAACCAAACGCCTCCCCATGCGTTATAGGAGATAGCAACCTGCATGATGCGGCAAATTAGAAGAGCGCTTTGCGAATCCGCTTATTAACGATGGTCAACTCGCCGCATAATTTCGGGTTGCTTGACTACGGAAAGGGAGGCAACAGATGCAGCTTCAGGTGGCTGAGTATAAGGCTGAGAATGGGGAGGTCAGGCAGATGAAGACCAGCGTCCGGGTGTTAAGAGGGAAAGAGGCGAAGGAGTTCAAGTCCCGGTTCCTGACGATTTTGGAAGCCCTGTCGTTTGAGATACAATGGCAGGCGAAGCAGGAGGGGAAGTAGATGAAGACAGGATCCCTGGCAGGACCGCCAAGATATTGTGCGTGACCGGCAGAAGCTCCGTCAGGACCTCAAATCAGGCAATCAGGCCGCCGCGGCAGCCGACCGGCTCGACCTGAAGAGGGATCCGAGCGGGTACTTTTTCGGGTCCAAGCCAAATCTCTTGAATATTAACCGGGGCCTCTAAAATTTTGTCCGCCATTTGTACGCCGTGGCCCCTGTAGATACTGCCACGACCCTGCTTCAAGATTGTCTGAAGCAAGAGGTGGTAGTTAGTCCTGATGGGGGCCACAGGACCCAAATCCCCGTTTATGGCCCCTGACGCTTAACTCTTCTCAATCGCGGCACGAAGGTCCTCCACTATTTCTTTATTAGGAGGATTCAGGTCTTGGACAATGCTATAGCACTCCCATGCAGAATCCAGGTCCCCGAGAGCTGCATAGGCCAGCCCTGAATAATAGACTGCCGTGCAGTATGCTGCTTGAGCCGCCTGGTCCTCTGGGCTCCCTGGGTTAGAGGTCACATTATATAATGTGGCTATTGCTTTTTCTGGTTTCCCATCCTTGAAATACCGAACCCCTTCCTTCAGCCAATGCTTTCGCATCGCTGCTTGGCCTTTTTTTGGCCATATGGTCATTAGAATGCGCACACACAGCGGTTGGTCCATTTTATTGACCTCCTTTCCTGGTCCTGATTATCTGAGATTATGCGGCAGCCTGGACCGCCGCGATCAAAAAACGGTTTTGTGGAGTTATCTCCACGAGTTTAACCCCGAGAAGCATCCTCTTTTGTAGCCGAATTGTCGGGCGAGAATGATGATAGCATAGATTTCAATGAATTTGTCAACCAATCCGCCGAATATAGTAATTTTTCCAGAAATTTTGACATACCACCGGGCGGCCATGCAGCCACATGGTGAGCACCTGGTTATCGTTGTCAGCTTGTGATCCCTGTTTCACCTGGCCGACTTCCTGAACCGGAATCAATGCCTTTTTCATAGCCCCACCCCCTGAACGCCGGAGTTGATAAGGTGCATCGGGACCTGATTTTAGGCCATAGCTTGCAGGGGTCGATCGTCTCAGCCTTTTGCCCGCAAGTTTCACATGTCCCACGCCATAATTTTTTCGGCGTGGTGGAGACTAAGTGCAGATTTACCTGGGCAGCGCATTTTTGGCACGGTTGGGAGACGACTGATTGGGCAGCCTTTCGCCGCAGCAATTTTGGTCTTCGGCATTCTTGCATCTGCTTGGCCCTGCTAGAGGTTTTATGAAAACGTCTTAGCTAACTTATTAATTAAAAGGCTTTTTTAGGTAAGTCAACCATTTTCCTCGAAATTTCCGAGAAACTTTAACTAACTTTTTCGGTGAAAAGACAAGCGGATTTCCTAATAAATAAAATTGCATTCTTCTGACTCTTAATACAGAATGGCTTACAGTTTAAATCAAATTTAGGGAGGAGAAGATGATGGAAAAAGCATTCAGTGGGATTAGTGTAGTGTTAATTACTTTGTTAATTGGGGCTTTTGGCTGCGCCACCGGCGTTCCTCAGCCGACACAAATGGCGCAATTGGATTATGGCCAACCACTCACCATAGACTATCAAACGGCTATCAAAAGTTTCATGGACACACAACTTAAGGATCCGGAATCTGCCCGCTACCGGTTCTCACAACCCCGTCAAGGCTGGGCTAAAGAGCCGCCTTGGCTTTTTAACGGACCCGGGTATACCGGCTACTTTGTCTCGGCAGATATCAATGCCAAGAACAGCTTCGGTGGCTATAATGGAGCGAAGCCTTACCTCTTTGTGTTCAAGAACAACCAACTGGTAAAAGCATACGATTCAGCCGGCATCGAAATGTTAAAGATACAGTGGAAGTGAGACTTCTGAAAGACGCCGAGCATTACTGGATGGATACAGGTTGGGCTTGAGGGCTTGCCATTTTTCAGGACAACCATTTATTTATCCGGAAATGAGGAAAGTTATTAAGGTCTAATCCCGGAAAAGATGTGGCACCAATGCAAGTTGCCCACGATCCGACAAATTCCAAACGCTTAGCTTGGGAAACTGAAAAGTCTCAAGGGCCATTTTATTGCCCAGAATGCAAGGGCGAATTAGTTCTGAAGAAGGGCAAGGTACGTGAACACCACTTTGCCCACAGGCCGCCTTTCACATGTCAGTATGGTAGCGGCGAATCTGAAATCCATTACAGAGCTAAACGTGAGCTATTTACCTCGCTTTCTGCCCATCCCCTCTGTAAAAAGTGCGAGCTTGAAAGAAGGCTTGACGGTGTGCGACCTGATATCAGCCTTTACATTAAAAACCATCCTGTCGCAATAGAGATACAAAGGTCTTCAGTATTGGTTGAAGATATAATCAAGAAAGCAGTGGCCTATAATAGGCTTGGAATATATCTCCTATATCTTTTCCCAGAGTCAGGACCTGAGATTATCTGGCGGGAGAATGAACAAGAATACGTATGCAGGCCGAATCAATGGGAAAAGTTCCTTCACTCTATGTTTTTTGGAAGAGCTTACTACTGGGTAGAAGGGTTGCACATAAGGCCGTATCATTTCTCCGAATTCAAAATATGGGTAGAGTCAAAGTGGTGGTATGATAGGGATGGTGATGAACATTGTGGTGGCGGCTATAGTAAAACATCAAAATTAATGAAGATACCAATACAGCATCCTGAAGTAACATTGAATATTGTAGACGATTTTTGCGATAGAAAGAGAGAAGAATACGATATAGAGAATTTCACTATTCCAGGCTGTAAGCTATGGATGGATAGTTATGACAAATGGTGGTAAGCATCAAATGCAAAGCCATAGATAACGTGTTATTCAATTAAACAAGGTCAACAGCGCCGCGTGGCTTGATCTTTTCTTATTCTTGGCGTGTGTCTCCCTCCGTTTTGCCCTTTCGGCTTTAATGCAATCCTTTAACTAACCATCCGACGATTTCTGCTCTAAGCACTTCATGTATTCGTTTCAATTTGGAAACGTGGCTATGGGCTTCTCGTGAGCTTAGAGAGCCCGTTTATTCGTTTGGTAATAAGCGATTTTTGGCTTGGGAAAGGCGATGGGGGGTAGGGGGTGGAATTCAGTAAAATCTTCCGAAAGGATATACTGCCGGGAGATAAACCTGCCAAAGATTTTAGCTTGAAACCTCTTTCAAGATTCTCGCCCTGTCAGGCTATTTCCATAGCAAAGCTGACTGACTGCCGGCGGGGCTGATCCATGAGTAGAGCAAGAGGTGGGTGGCGTATTTACCGCATTAAAACTAAGGTTGATTTGCAGAACTGGACAATTCGTGGTATTTTGTCTAATCAAGCAAAGGAGGCAGATCTATGGATGCTGAAAAATACAAGCGAGATGTAACCTTGGTTTGCCCCACGTGTGGAGGCACTCAATTTGAGTATGATAAAGGAGTTGATGAAACAATTGAGATAGTAAAATGTGCATCCTGTAGTCGAGAACTAACGAAAGACGAGTTGATTCAAGAAAATAGTGAAAACATTTCGGAGCATGTGAAGGAAATGGGTAGTCAAGTCTTGGAGGATTTTACTAAAGAATTGAAAGAGTCCTTAAAAGGTAGCAAGTATATAAGGATAAAATAAATGCAGATTACTGCAGGAAATGTTATAGCCGGAATTGCGTTACTCCTGTCTGGATACGCAACGTGGAAAACATCAAAACTCAACAAGCTACTGCTGGAGAAAGAGACAAGCGAAGCGCTCAAGAACAAGAAGGCGGATTTAGGCGCTTCCTTCATTAAACTTGGAAGCAGCAACTACAGGTTAAAAATCTGGAACAAAGGTAAGGCCATCGCACGTAACGTACGGATTGAATTTCCAGAAGGAAATAATAATTTAATACTATTGGACATCGATCAAAAATTTCCGCTTGAATCATTGGACACATTTCAAGCTGTTGAATTGGTTACCGCTGTTACCATGGGAACCAAAAGAAAGCATCCAATAAAGCTAATTTGGTCTGATGATTTCGATGAGCACAATGAAAAAATCGTATACCCAACAATCTGACCAACGTCCTTCCTGTTTGTTTGACAAATGCATTGAAATTTATGCTATCATCGCTCCCGATAGACAATGCGGCTCTAAAAGAGGAAACTTAACGGGGTTAGAGTCGGTGGGTGCGTTCTGGAAACAGTCTTTTGACTGCGGTGGGTGAGTCTGCCGCATAATCTCAGATTAACTTAATTAATTGAGGATAAATTGATGTTGAACAAAGCTATTTTGACTATTTCGTGCCTCCTAATTTGCGGATGTGGGTCAATTGAAGGAACACGTAACAAATCTTTTACAGCCCATGAACCTAATATTAAATGCAATATTGAATCATTGGCAATTATGCCAGTTATGGAAAATGCTGTAATGCCTGGGTTATCAATCCAGTTGGAGAAAGCATTATACGAGAATATTCGCTCCAAGCTCCCTAATACAAGAATAATTGATACGCAAACCTTCAGTTCCCGCCTTGCAAAAAATGACCTTATATCCGATTTTGGAAAATGGAAGTCTGGTTATGAGGCAACTTCGATATTAGATCCTCGCCCGCTTCTCTCATTCTCGAATGCCACAGATACTGAATATTTTCTATTGGTGCGTTCAACTCATTTATCCCGAGAAAAGATTCGAGCCGTAGATACGGGATATTCAGGATGGGTTTCGGATGCAAAGAATGTATGGCGCACTGACTTAAAGGTTTCGGCTGAGCTAATTAATGCAAAAACCGGAAGCGTTGTGTGGCAGGGTTTTGGATGCGCCGAAAATGTTAACTCTCCACGCAAAGATATAGATCTCTTTCTTGTGATCGTTCAACAAAAAAATCCGGAAGTAAAATCTTTTGCTCCTGAAATGATTCAAGTCGCTGCTGATGGCATTGCATCACAGCTTGCTAATATCCATAGATAATATAAGAGATGAAACGAGAGAATCTTCTAATGAACTTGTATTCCAAGGCCAGGTTCAAGGATCTGCTATTTAATCTCCTATTTTTTCTGCCAAAATTTTTATTCCAAATGAATTCCATATCTTAACATTGATGTTTTCATTAACTTTCACCGAATGTTAATAAATCCTCATACCAACGATATTTGCTAATCCTTGATATCTTGAAACCACAGCCAGATATCCGAAGATTCTGCTACAAGCACTCTGACATTCAAATAGATTTTGCCGCATGGCTACGGGCTTCTCACGAGCTTATACAGCCCGTTTAATCATCTGGAAATAAGCGATTTTTGGCTCGGAAAATGTGATGGGGGGTAGGGGGTGGAATTCAGTAGAATCTTCCGAAGGGATATACTGCCAGGAGGAAACCCTGCCAAAGATTTTGATCCAAGACCTTAATCCACTTTTGACGCTGGTAGCCTTCTCAACCTATAAGAAGATCAAGCTTTTTGGAATTATATTAGGTATTCTGTTTTTGTTAGGCGACGAATTTGGTAGATTTTATAGCCAAGATCTATTATGGTGCTTGAGGACGGGGTGGGAAAAAATTTTGGCTTTTGCAAACCGGAACCCAACTGATGGGTTTGTCCTTGCTTGAGAGATAAGAGGTGATTATTTCATGGTTGTCATAATATGTGAAACCGAAACTGATTCGACACTTTGCAAAGCTGCCAATCTGATTATATTCCACAACCAAGAATTATCTGCACTGTTAGATTCAGCAATTATGGGGAAATCTTTATGACATTGAAAGACTTAGAAGGCTCGCTTAGCGGGATCAATATTGGCTTGTCCGGTGCGGTTCCCGAATGTAGCGAATGGACCGAGCCTGCCCGGGATCGTGCAATCATAGAATTCGTAGCTGTATTCACCGGTCTTGTGATTAAATATGGTGGCCGGATTGTGCATGGCTTCCACCCCACTTTCACCCCTATTATTTTAGACCAAGCAAAACATCATGCTCCACCTGGTTCTGGAAAAGTAGTTACCTTGGTAATTTCTGAACTTTGGGCCAATCTTCCTGATTTTCGAGATATATTATCTTGGTCGGAAATTGCAGAGATTATAGTTACTAAACAAATTGGAGAAGGGGGACCTGAGATTGTTGACACAAGAAATAGAAGTCTCAGTTTAATGCGACTTCATCTCCTCCAGCAGATGAACGTAATGATTGCGGTAGGTGGAAAAGTTCACTCGAATGATGGCATTATTCCAGGCGTTTTAGAGGAACTCAAATATGCAAGTTGCCGGAGAATGGCATGTTTCCTTATCGGCGGAGGAATGGGTGGAATGGTAGCAAAACTCGTTGGGGTGCAATCTTGGCCTTCGGAGCAACCTTGGCCTTGGGAGTCGTGGCGTCAGAACCGATTGACAAATCAAAAAGATAGAGAACTTCAAACCGCCACTGACGTGGGTTCTTGCGCAAGTATAATTTTTAACCACCTACTTCACCACTCTGAATTAGCTAAGCGTGAACTGGCTCGACTTGACGTGTCGGAGAAAGATTGCCTTAATGACCCAACCACTTTAACTTTTAAAAAATGAGGCACCTAAGAAAAAAATGCTCTTAAAAAAGAATCCTCCCAATCACTCCGCAATCCGTGGGCTCTACTACGCCAACAATTTCTTGAGGTTGTCCCAATTCCATCGATAGACACGGCCCGCATCAGGAACACCCCAGTCTTCTGAACCATCCTTATAACCAATTATCTGGAACTTTGGTTTCTTAAGTTCATTGGCGAGCTTGACCTCTTTGAGAACACCGGGGGCTTTCTTAGTCTTTGGTCCTAACATGACAATAAAGACCTCAGACCTTGCGATTGCAGCCCGAGCTTTGTCTAACCAATCTTTCTCGGAAGCAGCCTCCTTCAGAGAGAAATCGCTTACCTCAAACGGGGACTCTGGGAGCTTCGCTTGGCCGATCATAGATTCCTTCGAAGCCTTATCATTATCGAAATCGAAACTTATGAACACCTTCTTCTTAGCCATTTCTTCTTCCTCTGATTTAATTGCCCCTAATAGTCGTTACGGATTGAGATTGCCTCTTCAACCCATTCCTATATGTTTTTCGTGATGTAATCATACACATTAATGCTTCTTGAGTAAGGTGGATCATAGGCCTTAACGACCTTCCCCTGAGGAACGAATACCACAATCCGGCGCCTACTGTCAATTTCTCAATGATAGGTAGATAATCCTATCCTGTATTCGGTTATTCGGTCAGATTTAAAGCCCTTCTAAGTGCGGCTCACGGGCTCATAACGGCTACTTATTTATCTGGCTTCGGCAGTGAAATTAGCTGAAGGATGGGGGGTAGGGGATGGTAATTCAGTAGAATTTTTCGATGGGATACACTACCGGGAGAAAACCCTGACCAAATTTTTAGAATTTTTCCATTTTGCCTATTAAAAATTAGAAAACGAAAATTGCTCCAACGCTTTCCTGTTTGCCCGGTCTGATCTGCATCCTATACGCAACCGCAAACAAAAAGACCGCTTCTTGGCGGCCTAAAATCTCTTGATTTCATTGGTGGCGGGGGACGGAATCGAACCGCCGACACGGGGATTTTCAGTCCCCTGCTCTACCGACTGAGCTACCCCGCCGACCGTTAAGTTGTTTATCTTGCCCCCGGGCTTTTGTCAAGACCTTAGACAGGCATGGGTGCGGGCCCGAGCTAACATGGTGGGCAGTGGCCACCTTATAACCCGCAAAATGCGAAATGGTCATCAGGTAGCGCCGCGGAGAAGATTAAGTTCCCCCTCACCCGGACCCCCTCCCCCAGCGGGCCCCCAGCAAGGGAGCGGGGATAAAAAAAGAACCTCCTCAATGCTTCTTTAATGGCAGGCAACTCTCATCGGGCGGGCTGTGGCCGCCGTCATTTCCGGTAGCCTGGGCGTCCCGCCTGTCTAGCTTAATTTGGGAGTTTAGTTCACACCGGCCAGAGGCCCAGGCTACCAGGTCCAGGTAGCGCAGGCGTCTCGCCTAGGCGGCGGTAAGATGGGTTAATAGGATCAGGATAACCATAAACCAAAAACCAAGTTTTTTAATAGCCGGTTAAAGTCCTCTCCGCAGGAAAGGCCCGCGGATTTGCCATCCTGGCCGGGTGTGCCGGCCGCCTCCCCAACTCGTCCCGAAGTTCAAGGGTGGGCAGTGCCCACCCTACAACTGCGCCAAGGCGGTTTTGAAATAGATGGTAATAAATAATTCCGGACATGAGTGTCCGGCAACAAAATTGCACGAAGAAACTTACACTATCTGGGAGTTATTAATGGGAGCGGAAAAGAGATTAAATTCCCCCTCACCCTAACCCTCTCCCCCATCGGGGGAGAGGGGATAAAGCTGGAACCTCTTTCATGCTCCCGTTAATAAATTCTAGACCATTTTAATTTCAACGGGATCAAGATATTATAACGATGCAACCAAATCACCTCTCGCCTGCGAGGGGAGAGGGAAAAAGATTGTAAATTTCATGAAATGAGGACCTGGCGGAGCGCTATCCCCAAGCCCGGGCCCTGAGTAAGGACTTGTTGCACCATTTCCCCCACTACGGCGCCCAGAGTGGCAGGTGGCCATGGACCCGGTAACCCACGTGGCCGTGGGGGCGCTGCTGTCGCAACTGCTTCCCGGCCCCTCCCCGGTTTGGAGCGCCGTGGCCGGGATGTTTTTCACCCTGCTGCCGGATTGCGACTATTTCTTTATATTTTCCGATCGGCTGGCCTTTATTCGTCACCACCGGGCCTTTTCCCATTCCCTGACGGCCCTGCCCCTGTTTGCCCTGTTGGCAGCCGGGGTGGCCTGGGTCTTGGGCGGCCCCCGCTGGTTCCAACCGATCTTCTTCCTGGGTCTGGCAGTGCTGGCGAGCCATCTTCTGGTATTGGACCTGGCCACCTCCTACGGCACCCAGCTCCTGTTTCCCTTCTCCCGGAAGCGCTTCGCCCTGGACTGGCTCTTCATTATCGACCCTTACCTCACCGTCCTGCTGCTGGCCGGGGCCGTGGTCGTTCCCATCCCCGGTTGGGGCCACCGCGCCGGGCTCGCCTTTCTGGCGGCGGCCGGTGGTTATCTTCTCCTGTGCGGCTGTTATCACCGCCAAGCCCTGGCCCTGGCCCGGCAGGTGTTTCACCCGTCAACCGCCAACCCGGGGCCGCTCTCCGCCCCTTCTCATCCCGGGAAGTCGGGGTCGCTGGCAGCCGGGGGGCTAAGGGTGGCCGCGCTGCCCCAGCCCTTTTCCTGCCGCCGCTGGCTGCTCCTGGCCAGCAATGGCCGGGAAGTGGCGCAGGCCTTGGTGCAGCTGCCCTACCTGGCCCCCTTGGGGTTATGGCGCCCTCCGGCGCCGCCCGCGGTGACCCGCCTGCCGCTCGACTGCCGGGCGCCGGCTGAGGTTTACCCGGCCCCGCAGGACCTGCGCCTCCAGGTCTTCAGTGGGCTGGTCATGCCGGAGCTGGACCTTGACCCGGAAGCCCGGGAAATCCGGGACCTCTACCTGGAATTCGCCCGCTTCCCCCTGTTGCACCGGGTACAAGTCCTGGAAGACGGGCTCGCGCTGGAGTGGTTGGACCTCCGCTTCTCCGTGCCGGGGAGGGTCTTCCCCTTTGCCCTGGGAATGCGCCTGGACCCGCAAGGGCGGGTGCGGCAATGGCGCCTGGGCCCCTGCGACCAGGGGGTGAATACCGCTTGAGCGGGGCGGCAAAAGGCGGTTTTCGGTTTTCGGTTTTCTGTGAAAATCAAAGACAAAATCAAAGTCAAAGGGCAGTTTGGTGTTTTCGGTTTTCGGTTTTCGGTGGAAGATAAAGGAAAAAGTCAAAGGCCCCCTTAGCAGAGACAGAAAACAGGAAACAGAAAACAGTTTCTACAAGGACGAGGGACAACAACCTGATAAAATCCAGGCAAACCTAAAAAATCCCAGGAATATTCATGACGCCTAAACGATTTTTCGGAAAAGTCCACCAGGACCCAGGTGAGGCCCTGGCCAAGGGCTCCCGGGAGGTGATGGCCTCCATTTGGGAAGAGTACCTGGCGGCGATCCTGCAAGTCTCCGCCGGCAGCGGCCGTTTCCAGATCCTGCGCCGCCAGATAGAGAACGCCGCCGGTTTCAAAGAAATCTGCGAGAATTGGAACACCCTGCCCTTGCCGGCCCGGGGGGCGGCCTGGCGCCGTCTGATGACCGCGGCCCAGGAGAAATATGAGGCCGAGCTCGACCGTTGCAGCCGCTGCGGCGAGTGCTGCCAGTTAGGCAGCCCTACCCTCCTCCGCCAGGACCTGCCCCTGTTCCAGCAAGAGATCCTCACCTGGAACGACGTCTACACCCTGCGCCGCGGGGAGCGGGTTAGCAGCCGCGCCGGCCGGGTGGAGCCCCTGAAGGAGGAGCGCCTGAAACTCCGGGAGCTGCCCGGCAGCCGGCAATGCTGGTTTTTCCAGGCGGCCAACAATTCCTGCCGCATCTATGAGAACCGCCCGGAGCAGTGCCGCCGGCAAAACTGTTGGGGGGAGCCGCCCCCGCCCCCGGAAGAGGACCAGTTTCTCATCCGGCAGCACCTGTTCGCCGGGGTGTCGGAAATCTGGGAACTGATCAGGGAGCATCAGGAACGCTGCGACTATAGCCAGGTGGCCCAAGCCCTGGCGGAGCTGGGCGCCGGCCGTGAAGAGGCCGGCGAGGCCCTGTTCGAGGCCCTGCACTTTGACCATTATTTGCGCCGGATGCTCATCGACGAATGGGAGCTGACCCCCGCAGCCACGGAATTGCTACTGGGGCGGCCCGTGACCGAATTCCTGAAGACCCAGGGGGTGGACGCCATCCTCACCCCGGAGGGGGTCTTCAGGTTGGCGCCTCGACAGGATACCGGGCCATAAGTGCGGATGCAAACCTGCCAGTTTGGCGCGTAAGACGCGCCCTACATGCGGGTGACCCCGGAAGGCGGCCTCTCACCGCGGCTGGTGCGGCGCGTAGGGTGCGTCTTACGCACCATTACAAGCCATTTCAAAACCCTATTTTCGCTTATTAATGGGAGCGGAAAATAGATTAAATTCCCCCTCACCCTTGCCCTCTCCCCCATTGGGGGAGAGGGGATAAAGATGGAACCCCTTTCATGCTTCCGTTAATAACTGTCATTCTGAGCAAAGCGATGAATCTATTCTTAACAAATACCTAGACCCTTCGCTACGCTCAGGGTGACAGAAAAAAGCAGTTTTAAAATGGCTTCTAATCTCTGAGCCTCTATGGCTGTTGAAAACTCCCACCATAAGGCCCATGATGGTTCGCTCAGGGTGACAGAAAAAGGGGGTGGCAACAGTAGAAGCTATTGCAAAACCTGGTTTCACTGTCATCCTGAACGAAGTGAAGGATCTCAAGTCACTAAAAATACGAGATTCTTCGCTTCGCTCAGAATGACATTTTTGGGCAGACTGGGGTTTTGCAATAGCTTCTAGTGTCCGGCAAGGTTTTTGATATTGTAGAGATATGTTTGAACTTAGGCATCCCCACTAGCTATCATTTCATGGAATTTACAAGCTATTTCCCTCTCCCCCCTTGGGGGGGGAGGGCAGGGTGAGGGGGGTATGCAACGGCCGATGAAGCCACCCCTCACCCGGTGTCGTCCCCTCGCCGGTAGGGGCGGCGTCTCGCCGCCCGGGCGGGGAAACCCCGCCCCTACGGGGGGGAGAGGGGATTTGGCTGCATCGGTATAATATGTTGATATCGCTGAAATTACAATGGTCTAGAGTTTAACTGCGAGATAGTGTAATCTTCTCCTTGCAATTTTGTTGCCGGACACTACTGGGTGGCAAGGGCTTGCAGTAACCCATTCTCTGGAGGTGTGCCATGATAACGGAACTTATCAAGGGAAATCGCAGCTATCGTCGTTTCCACCAGGAGGTCCCGGTGTCCCTGGAGGCCCTGAAGGGGCTGGTGGACCTGGCCCGGTTGTCCGCCTCCGCGGCCAACCTCCAGCCCCTGAAATATCTCCTTTCCTGCGAGCCCGCCGGGAATGCCGCCATCTTCTCCTGCCTGGCCTGGGCCGGCTACCTAAAGGACTGGCCGGGGCCGGCGGAGGGGGAGCGGCCGGCCGCCTACATCGTCATCCTGGGGGACACGGAGATCTCCAAAAACTTCGGCTGCGACCACGGCATCGCGGCCCAGTCCATCCTCCTGGGGGCCCGGGCCCAGGAGCTGGGGGGCTGCATGCTGGGCTCGATTCAGCGGGACCGCCTGCGCCAGGTGCTCAAGATTCCGGATAATCTGGAAATTCTCCTGGTGATCGCCCTGGGCCGGCCCAAAGAGACCGTAGTCCTGGAAGAGGTGGCCCCCGGCGGCAGCATCAAATACTGGCGGGACGCGGCGGGGGTCCACCACGTGCCCAAGCGGCGGCTGGAGGATATTATCCTCTAGGGCGGGCCCGGCCCGCCTTAGAGGGCGCCAGGCGTAGGGCGCGTCTCACGCGCCATGCCTGTGGTGCGTGAGAGGCGCACCCTGGTATCTTAGGTTAAGATACGCTTTATTGAAGTCATGGCATGGTTAACATTGGCAAAGGGACATTGTGGTTTAGACCGCCCCTTGGGCCTTGCGGAACCTTCGTCAGCCGCCCAGGGGCCTAAGGAGCCGCGCCCAGAGATCTTCCCGGCCTTCGCGGCTCAGGGCCGAAAACCAGATGAATTCTCCGGGGGCCACCCCCAGGGGGGCCAGGTTTTCGGCCAGATGTTGCAACTGCCGGCGGCGCTCCCCCTGCTTCAACTTGTCCGCCTTGGTGAGCACTGGAATCACCAGCCTTTTCCGGTCCCGCAGATACTCCCAGAGAAACAGCTCTTCCGGGCCCAGCCGGCGGCGGCCGTCCTGGAGGAAGACCACCGCGGCCAAAACCTGGCGGCGGCCCAGATAGTCCAGCACCAGTTGCCCCCACCTGGCCTTGAGTTCTTTGGAAACCGCGGCATAGCCGAACCCCGGCAGATCTACGAAGTGCCAGCGCTGGTTCACCAGAAAGAAGTTGAGGGCCCGGGTGCAGCCCGGCTGGGCGCTGGTGCGCACCAGTTTTTTGCGCCCCAGCAGGACGTTGATCAGGGAGGATTTGCCCACGTTGGAGCGGCCCAGGAAGGCCACTTCGGGCAGCTCCCCGACGGGCAACTGCTCCATCCGGTGGACGCTGAGGAGATAGTCGGCGGAGATAATCTTGGGGATGGCCATGGGTTAAAAAAGTTTTCAGTTTTCGGTTTTCGGTTTTCGGTAAAATAAATCCGGCTTTAGTGACCTGGGGCATTAGTGTCCGGCCGTCCATACCCTCCCCTCACCCTGCCCTCTCCCCCAAGGGGGAGAGGGAAAAAGCTGGTGAACCGAAATTAACAGGTATGGGGCATGCCTGAGTTCAAACAGACCTCTACTGCCTCCATTTTAGCAAAAACATTGCCGGACACTACTGGACTTGGGGTAATTTATACCAGCCTTCCGGAAAATACCATGATCCTGGCCCCCCCCAGGGCTCGGAACCGTCGAGGGCGGGCGCTCCAGGTCCTTTTCAGAGGTCTTCAGGCTTACATATCAGGCGCTAGGAAAACCGGACATCTGTATGTGCTATTGACAGATAGCCGGCTAAGGCTTGACGCCCCCAGGTTTTCCGGGTAGATTCTGGTAGCTTGACGGAGGAGGACGCTCGCCTGGTGGCCTGTGGGTTGTGGTTTCATTTCTGGTTGGTGGTTATCACCCTGTTTGCCGGCTCGATGGTGGTGTTGTTGGCCCCCATCGACCGGGAGGGCAGATTAATCCAATTCACCGCCAAATGGTGGGGCCGGACCTTGCTGCGGGTGGCCCGTATCCCGGTGGAGGTGCGGGGTCTGGAACACCTGGCCCCGAATCAGGCCTACGTCTTTGCCGCCAACCATCGCTCCAATTTCGATATCTTCACCCTGATCGCCATCCTGCCGGGCCGAATCATGTTCGTCGCCAAGAAATCCCTCTTCCGGATCCCCATCTTCGGCCAGGCCTTGATTCGCATGGGCTCCGTGCCCCTGGACCGGAGCAACTTCAAACAGGCCGTCAAGAGCCTGGACCGGGCCGCGGCCCGGGTGCAGGCCGGGGCCTCGATGATCATCTTTCCGGAAGGCACCCGGGTAGCCACCCCGGAGCTCAGTCCCTTTAAGAAAGGGGTCTTCATCATGGCCGCCAAAGCCGGGCAGCCCATCGTGCCGGTGAGCCTCAGCGGCACCCGTTTTATTCAAGCCCCGCACAGCATACGGATGCGGCCCGGACCGGTGCGGGTAGTAATTTCGCCTCCCATCCATCCCCAGGATTATCGGCGCAAGGAAGACCTGATGGCCGCGGTCTTCCAGGCCATCGCCGCCAACTATGACCCCGACTTCCCCCATGGCCCCCGCAGCAGCCCCGAATAACTGGGTGGATCTCACCTTCCTGGGAGGGGTGGGGGAGATCGGCCTCAACATGATGACCCTGGAGACCGCCGACCACCTGGTGGTGGTGGACGCGGGCCTCATGTTTCCCGAGGACCCCATGCTGGGGATAGACATCGTCATCCCCGATTTCAGCTATCTGCGGGAGCGCCGGGACAAGCTTACGGGCCTGGTCCTGACTCACGGCCATGAGGACCACATCGGCGCGGCCCCCTTTTTTCTCAAGGAATTCGCCGTCCCCGTCTACGGCACCCCCCTGACCCTGGCCCTGTTGCGGGAGAAACTCAGGGAACACGGCCTGCTGGCGCAGACCGACCTCAGGGAGATCCGGCCATCGGAACCTCTGGCCCTGGGACCCTTCGAATTCGAATTCATCCGGGTGTGCCACTCCATCGTGGACGGGGTGGGCTTTGTGGTGCGCACCCCTCAGGGCTACCTGGCCCATTCCGGCGACTTCAAGATCGACCAGACCCCGGTGGCCGGCGCCGCCATGGACCTGAACCGCTTTGCCCATTACGGCGAGCAGGGGGTGCTGGCGCTGCTCTCCGACTCCACCAACGCCGAGCGCCCCGGCTACACCCTGTCCGAGCGGCAGATCGGCATCACCCTGGAGGGGCTGGTGCGGGAGGCCCCGGGCCGGGTGATCGTGGCGGTCTTCGCCTCCCACATCCACCGGATGCAGCAGATCCTCGACATTGCCGCCAAGTACGGCCGCAAGGTGCTGTTCAACGGCAAGTCCATGGTGACCAACTCCCGGCTGGCCAAGGAGTTGGACATCCTCTCGGTCCCCCCGGAACTGGAGATCAACGTGGGGGACCTGGAGCGGCTGCCGCCGGCCGAAACCATTGTCATCACCACCGGCAGCCAGGGGGAGCCCCTGAGCGCCCTGGCTCGCATGGCCCTGGAGGCCCACAAGCAGATCCACATTCGCCGGGGCGACCTGGTGATCCTCTCCTCCAAGTTCATCCCGGGCAATGAAAGGGCCATCACCACGGTAATCAACAACCTCTATCGCCTGGGAGCGGAGGTGGCCTACCAGGAGGTAGCCGACATCCACGTTTCGGGTCATGCCTCCCAGGAGGAATTGAAAATGCTCCTGAATCTGACCCGGCCCCGCTATTTCATCCCCATTCACGGAGAGATGCGCCACCTCATCAAGCACGGCCACCTGGCCCGGGCGGTGGGCATCCCGGAGGAGCGGGTTCTTTTGGCCGGCAACGGCGATCAGGTGCGCTTCGATTCCCGGGGAGCGGGCCTCCATGGCCGGGTGGACACCGGCCGGGTCTTCGTGGACGGCAAGGGAGTGGGGGACGTCAGCCGCATCGTCCTCAGGGACCGGCGCCACCTGGCCGCCGACGGCCTGGTGATCGCCTATGTAGCGGTGGACCCCGGGGCCCGCCGCATCGTCACCGAACCGGAACTAATCACCCGGGGCTTCACCCTGGAGGAGGAGCAGGCGCCCCTGCTGGAGCAGGCCCGCAAGGTCTTCCAGGAGATCGTCCTCCGGGCCTTGAGCGAACCTACCCAGGACTGGCTGGAGATCCAGACCCAGGCCGGTAAGGCCATGCGCAAACTCTTCTTCAAACTCCTGGAGCGCCGCCCCATGATCCTGCCGTTGATTCTGACCTTGTAAGGAAATCGCGGGCAGTGCCCAGTAGTGTCCGGCAATAAAATTGCATGGAGAAGATTACACTATCTCGCAGTTAAACTCTAGACCATTGTAATTTCAGCGATATCAACATATTATACCGATGCAACTAAATCCCCTCTCCCCTGCGAGGGGACGACACCGGGTGAGGGGTGGCTTCGTTGGCCATCCATATTCCCCCCTCACCCTGCCCTCTCCCCCCAAGGGGGGAGAGGGAAATAGCTTGTAAATTCCATGAAATGTAGGGGCGACCCGCTGGGTCGCCCGTAGCCGAGAAGAAAATGTAAAAGGCTCGTAAATGTCATGAAATGATTAGCTAGCGGGCATGCCTAAGTTCAAACAATTCTCTAATGCCTACCTCATAGCAAAAACCTTGCCGGACACTACTGGGGCAGTGCCCCACCCTGCATCCTTTTTTTGCCTTGCCAGACGTGAACCTGATTATGAAATGGCCGAATTGGCAGGGCTGAACGAGATCTTCCACAATGAAAAAAAAATTCTTGCCATTTATTAAGCGCTTGCTATCCTAAAGGGTATGAAAAGGAGCGCCGCCTCTCGTTGCCTGGCAGTGGCCGTAATCATCGGCACGGTTCTCTTTTTCTCTCTGTCCGGGGGCCTGGTTGCCGCAGTGGGCCACTCGCCGTGCTGCTGCCACCATGGTCCAGGCTCCGGCCCCGGCCTGGTGTCCGGGTGCTGCTGCCAGCACGCCGGGATGCCCGGCCATTGCGGGGGTTGCGGCCAGGACTGCGGCTGCGCTTACCGCTTGGGTTCCGGCCCTTCGGCCTTAAGCTCGCCGGGCGCTGCCTTTGGAGCCCCCACCTGGCATAGTTCCCCCCTGGTCTTGACCCTGTTTATGGCCATTAAAACTTTCCCCACCACCATTTTTCATCCTCCCCATTTTAATCAGTCCTGACCCAAACCTGGGCCTTGCTCACATTTTGAGTTTCGCGGCGCTTTAAGGTGGTGGAAGCCCAGGAAGCCTAAAGGCGGTTTTCTGTTATCTGTTTTCTGTGAAAGGCAAAATCAAAGTCAAAGGCATCTTAGCAGAGACGGAAAACAGTAAACAGTAAACAGAAAACAGGCATTTCACGGTGATATCCAGATTTCATAAAGGTAGATGTGAGAGATGATACATCCACGACGATCTTCCCGCGTCATCTTGCTGTTAGTCCTGTGCCTGGCCGGGGCTCTGAGCCTGCCGGCGCCATCCCTGGCCCAGGGTAGCGGCTCGTTACCCCCTGATTTGGCGGCCCTCATCGACGAGGCCCTCAAGGCCAACGCCGAAGTGAGGCAGATGCGGGCCTCGGCCCGGGCCTCCAAGGAGACGATCCGCTCCGCCGGGGCCCTGGACGACCCGGATGCCGCCTTCGAAATCGCCAACCTGCCCACCGACACCTGGAGTTTCCACACGGATCCAATGACCCAAAAGATGTTCGAGCTATCCCAGAAATTACCGTTTCCCGGGAAGCGGCGCCTCCGTTCCGAAGCAGCCGCGGAGCAGTTCCACTCGGACGATTACTCCTATCAGGACAAGGTCAATGAGGTGCGCGCCAAGGTATTGGAGGCCTATTGGGCCCTGTCCATGGCCTACCGCAATTACGAGCTGACCCAGAAAAACAAGCAGGCCTGGGAGGAGGTGGTCAAGGTGGCGGAGACCCGCTACGGCGTGGGCCAGGGCCTGCAGGCCGACGTCCTCCAGGCCCAGGTGGAGCTGGGCAATTACCTGGACCGCCTCTTTCAGTGGACCCAGAAACAGGAATCCTTGCTGGCGGATTTGAACGCCTTGCGCTCTAAACCGCCCCATACCCCCATATCCCGGCCCCAGCCCTTGAGGCCCCGGTCCTTCACCCTGAAGCTAAACGAGTTGCTGGCCCAGGCCGAGGCCCGGCCTCAACTCCAGGCCCTGAAAGCCCTGATCGCCAAACAGGAAAAGTCGGTGGACCTGGCCAAGAAGGAATATTTTCCGGACTTTACCGTCGGGGTCAACTACGCCCTCCGGGAAGACCTCGGGGCGATGAAACAATCCGACATGTTCGGCGGCAAGTTCATGGTCAATTTGCCCATCTGGCAGGCCTCCAAGATCAAGCCCAAGATCCGGGAGGAGGAGGCCAAACAGGAGGCGGCCAAAGAGGCCCACCAATCCGCCCGGAACCAACTGGCGGCGGCCATCAAGGACCGCGTCGCCAAACTCCAGCGCCTGGGCAAGCAGACCGCCTTGTTTGACCAGGGAATCATTCCCCAGGCCCGGCAGGCCGCCGCCGCCTCCCTGACCGCCTACCAGGTGGGCGCCCTGTCCTTTAACCAGCTCTATCAAAGCGAGATTGCGGTATATAACGCCGAAATGCAATTGCAGGAATATCTCAACGATTTTGAAGATAACTGGGCTGAATTGGAATGGCTGGTGGGGGCCGAACTCCCCCGGACGGCCGGAGGCCAAAAATGAGCCTGGCACGCGCTGGCAAGGTTTTATGGGGCCTGGGGATGCTGGTCCTGGCGGCCCTGGTATTCTCCTATTTTTCCGGGGTGCTGCCCTGGGGCGGAGGCAAAGCGGAGAAGAAGGCCCTCTGCTGGGTCTCTCCCAAGAACCCCAATTACATTAAAGAGGCGCCGGGCAAGGACCAGGAGGGCAACGAGTTGGTGCCGGTCTATCCCACCCCCTCCGGGGCAGGGAAGGCCGTCGGGCCGGCGGTGGCCCCCTCTCAGGGGGCGCGCAAAATCAAGTACTGGGTATCTTCCATGAACCCCGCCGAAATCCATGATAAGCCCGGCAAGGATTCTATGGGCATGGACCTGGTGCCGGTCTATGAAGAAGCCCCGGCCGCCCCAGCCGCCCCAGCCGGCGCCCAGGCAGCCGCGGCGGCGCCAGGCGCCCAGAAAGGGCGCAAGATCAAATACTGGGTCGATCCCATGGATCCGGGCTACGTCCGGGATAAGCCGGGGAAGGCCCCCTGCGGCATGGACTTGGCGCCGGTTTACGAGGAGGAGGGCGGGGCGGCGGCCGCCCCCGGCGCCATCGCGGTTTCCCCCACCACCGTCCAATCCATGGGGGTGCGGACCGCCAAGGTGGAGGTCAGGGCCCTGACCCACGATACCTGGACGGTGGGCCTGGTGACCTTTAACGAACGGAGTCTCTCCCAGATCAACACCAAGGTGAACGGCTGGGTGGAGCGCCTCTATGTCAACGCCACCGGCGACCCGGTGCGCCTGGGCCAGGCCCTTCTCAGCATCTACAGCCCCGACCTGGTGTCCGCCGAGGAGGAGTACCTCCTGGCGCTGCGAAATCTGAAGGAACTGGAGAAGAGTCCCATCCCGGAAATGGCGGCAGGGGCACGCCGGCTGGCGGAGGCCTCCAGGCGGCGCCTGGAGTATTTCGACATCAGCGCCGCCCAGATCGAGGCCCTGAAGAGCAGCGGCCAGGTGAAGAAGCATCTGGTCCTAGCCTCGCCGGTCAAGGGCATCGTCACCAAGCGCCTGGTGACCCAGGGCGCCTATGTGCAGACAGGCATGCCTCTGCTGGAAGTGGCCGACCTCTCCACCATCTGGGTGGATACCGATATCTATCAATACGAGGTGCCCTGGATCAAGGTGGGGCAGAAGGTGATGATGAGCCTGGCCTACCTGCCGGGGGAGACCTTTGCCGGCCAGATCGATTACATCTACCCGTTCCTGAACGGCGCCACCCGCACGGTGAGGGTGCGCCTGCGGTTCCCCAACCCCCAGCTCCAGCTGAAACCGGAGATGTTCGCCCAGGTGCAGATCAAGTCGCCGGTCAGCAAAGAGGTAGTGGTGGTGCCCTCCGAGGCGGTTCTGGACACCGGCCTCAAGCAGCGCGTCTTCATCGCCCTGGGCAATGGGCAGTTCGAACCCCGGGAAGTAAAACTGGGGGTCTATGGTGACGGCAACCAATACCGGGAGGTGCTGGCCGGTCTCCGGGGCGGCGAAGAGGTGGTCACTTCGGCCCAATTTATGCTGGATTCCGAATCCCGCTTCCAGGAAGCCAGACAGATGATGTTGGCCCCCCAGCCCCAGGAGTCCAAGGAAGGGCCGGCTCCCGGGGCATCTCCCGGGGCTCCGGCCGCCCCCGCTTCGCCGCTGCCCCCCATGCCGCCGGGGCATAACCATTAACCGGGGAACCAGGGAAGGTAAACCTGGGCCCAGTTCGACCTGGCAATGAGAGGCGCTCCCCAGCGCAGTTGGGAACGAGAACAGAGGGTGGCCGCCACGCACCCGACTGAAATCCGGAAAAGCAGGGAACCCCATGATTGCTCGCCTCATTGACTACGTCGTCCATAACCGCTTCCTGGTGGTGCTGATCAGCGTCATCATCACCCTGTTTGCCCTTTATGCCTCGTATAATCTGCCGGTGGACGCCATTCCCGACCTCTCCGACGTCCAGGTCATTGTCTACACCCAGTTTCCGGAACAGGCGCCGGAGATCGTGGAAGACCAGGTGACCTACCCCCTGGCCACCGCCATGCTGGCGGTGCCCCGGGCCAAGGTGGTGCGCGGGCTCTCCCAGTTCGGCGTCTCCTTCGTTTACATCATCTTCGAAGACGGCACCGACATCTACTGGGCCCGCTCCCGGGTCCTGGAATACCTCAACTATGTCGCGGGGAAATTGCCGCCCGGCGTCACCCCTTCCCTGGGTCCCGACGCCACCGGGGTGGGCTGGGTTTACGAGTACGTGGTGGAAGACCCCACCGGTAAGCACGATCTGGCCCAGCTGCGCTCCATCCAGGACTGGTACATCCGCTATCAGTTGCAAAAAGTGCCGGGGGTTTCCGAAGTGGCCTCGGTGGGCGGTTTTGTCAAACAGTACCAGGTGGTGGTCAACCCCAATACCCTGGCATCTTATGGCATTCCCCTTTCCAAGGTGCGGCAGGCCATCCAGATGTCCAACCAAGACACCGGCGGCCGGGTGGTGGAACACGCCGAAACCGAGTACATGGTGCGGGGCCTTGGCTATATCAAGGGCATCCAGGACGTGGAAAATATCGTGGTGGGGGCGGACAAGAACGGCGTCCCCGTCCTGATCAAGGATGTGGCCCTGGTGCGGCTGGGTCCGGAACTGCGCCGCGGCCTCACCGAAGCCAACGGCGAAGGCGAGGTGGTGGGCGGCATCGTGGTGGCCCGCTTCGGGGAAAACGCCCGGGCGGTGATCGACGGAGTCAAGGAAAAGCTGGAGGAACTCAAGACCGGGCTGCCCCCGGGAGTGCGCCTGGTCACGGCTTATGACCGCAGCGCCCTCATCAGCCGGGCGGTGGCCAACCTGAAGCAGAAACTCCTGGAAGAAATAGTGGTGGTGGCCCTGGTGTGCATCATCTTCTTGATGCACTTTCGCAGCTCCCTGGTGGCCATCGTCACCCTGCCCTTGGGGGTGCTGATCTCCCTGGCCATCATGTACCAGGCCGGCATCAGCGCCAACATCATGAGCCTGGGCGGCATCGCCCTGGCCATCGGGGTGATGGTGGACGCCGCGGTCATCATGATTGAGAACGCCCATAAGCACATCGAACACGCCCCGCCGGACGCCCCCCGCTCGCCTCTGATCCTGGAGGCCGCCAAAGAAGTGGGGCCATCCCTGTTCTTCTCCCTGCTGGTGATCACCGTCTCCTTCCTCCCCATCTTCGCCTTGACCGGCGAATCCGGGCGTCTCTTCAAGCCCCTGGCCTACACCAAGACCTTCGCCATGGCCGCGTCCTCCGTCCTGGCGGTGACCCTGGTGCCGATCATGATGACCACCTTCCTCCGGGGCCGGATTCCGGCGGAGTCCAGGAATCCGCTGAACCGGCTCACCATGTCCCTCTATCATCCCGCCCTGAAGGCGGTGCTGCGAATCCCGGTCATTGCCATCATCCTGGCGGTTGCTCTGGTGGCCCTCACCCTCTATCCCTTCTCCAAACTGGGCTCGGAGTTCATGCCCACCCTTAATGAAGGAGACTTGCTCTACATGCCCACCACCATGCCGGGCCTCTCCATCACCGAAGCCAAGAACCTCCTGCAGCAAACGGACCGGATCATCCGTAAGTTCCCGGAGGTGGAGTATGTCTTCGGCAAGGCCGGCCGGGCTGAGACCGCCACCGATCCGGCGCCCCTGAGTATGATCGAGACCGTCATCCGCCTCAAGGATTCCGAACACTGGCGTTCCGGCCTTACCATGGAAGACCTCATCCTGGAGATGGATCAGGCGTTGAAATTCCCCGGCCTGGCCAATTCCTTTGGCTATCCCATCAGGATCCGCATCGACATGCTGTCCACCGGCATCAAGACCCCGGTGGGCTTTAAGATCATGGGCCCCGACCTGGAGGTGCTCAACCGCCTGGCGGGAGACGCGGAAGCCATCTTCAAGAGCCTGCCGGAGACCGCCAGCGCCTTTGCGGAGCGGGTCACCGGCGGCTATTATCTCGATTTCGCCATTAACCGCCGGGAAGCGGCCCGCTACGGCCTCACCGTGGGGGACGTCCAGGACGTCATCGCCACCGCCCTGGGAGGCATGAACCTCACCCAGACGGTGGAGGGGCTGGAGCGCTACCCCGTCAACCTGCGCTATTTCCAGAATTATCGGGAAAACCTCCCGGCCCTGCGCCGCATCCTCATCCCCACCATGAGCGGCTCCCAGGTGCCCATGGAACAGGTGGCGGACATCAAGGTCCACCAGGGCGCCGACATGATCCGCAGTG
>Ga0208034_1000329_pt1 | contig 41151 bp, 28 predicted proteins | sample June2015DPH_8_10_FD_184699 | JGI IMG/M metagenome (GOLD analysis project Ga0208034, IMG submission 184699) | Peatland microbial communities from SPRUCE experiment site at the Marcell Experimental Forest, Minnesota, USA - June2015DPH_8_100... | ecosystem: Environmental > Terrestrial > Soil >...
GATTATGCGGTTTCGACCCGCGAATATCAGCTTGATCAATCGTCGCTTATACCTGCCTCGGCTGCTGCTGACCCTGCCCTCGATCGAAACAGACGACCAGCGCATCTTGACCGGTCACTACATATCAATGTCCGGAGCGATGCCGAAGATGCCGGCGACCTCGCCGTCCGGACCGGTGATGGGATACTTACGATCGTCGAGCCAATGGCTCGATCCATCCTGCGACGCGAACTGTTGTATCTGGTTCATGCGCCGGTTTTCGGCGAATGCCTGGTTCTCAAGTTGGTACGAAACATCGGCGATGGCTTCGGGGTGAAGGTCGTAATCGGTCTTCCCCGCCAGTTCGGCACGGTCCCTCGCCGTATCAGTCAGGAACGCCACCGCATGGCTCGCCGCCAGGATTACATGGTTGCAATTCTTGATGTAGATGTAATCGTTGGTGTGCTCGATCAGAGGTTTGAAGCTCGTTAACAGAAAGGGGTCACCAGGCTCACGCACATTTCGCGCATCCTCGAGGGTCAGTTCGAGAATAATGTTGTCCCGGGTGCGAGCGTGCTTCTTGTTGTAGCACCCCTTGACGCACCGAATGCGCCCGTCAGCGTGTCGCAGCCGGATGTTGAAGCAGCCGGAACGGGCCCCAGGACCGGACGAGAAAATCCTTTCCGCGATCTCAGCGTCGCCAGGGTGGACCAAATCCTTGAGAATGACCTTGCCGGTGATGAATTCGCTCTGGCTATATCCGAGCAAGGCTTCCGTTCCACCCCTGACCGACACAAGCCGGGGAGGGGCGCTTGATGCGAAGCAGAAGGTGGGGTTCACCATGGGGCCCGGTTCCTCTGCGTCCAAACATGCTCGCGTTCGGGACGCCTAACATATCGCAAAATCAACAGACAATGCAAATCGTAGGCCAAAGCCAGAATCAATATATCGCCCCGCCGACGCAGCCCGGTACAACTTTCCGGGGGCTGGTACAGGTCAGAGGTGACAGACCAATTCGGGCAACCATGCCCGGTTCATTCCGATGCCCGCCTCGGCAGTGCTGCTGCCGCCACCTTTTGTCTGGCGCGTCTTTGAATTCCACTGCAACTTCCGGGCTTCCGTCGCCCGCCTGCGCCCCGAATGAACCAAATCATGCACTCGTTATCCACTAGTTTTTAGTTACTGCATCGATTCCAGTGCGCCGATTCGCGCGTGCTCTTGGCATAATCGCAATGGGAACGATTCCTCCGTAACTGTTCCGAGAGCTGCGGTATGGTTCTCGGCGGGAATTTGAGTTCGGCATCCGCAGCCGGAAGTTCAGCTCGCATGTCGAGATCGTTTGGTTTCACCTGGGGGGAGCATCCAAGCGTGACCAGTTATAGCCGTCATGACGTTCTGCGCATCCTTGAAATCAGCGCCCGCCAATTGCAAGCCTGGGAACGAGCCGGCCTCATCCCGCAACGAGAAATCTATAGCTTCCAGGACCTGGGCCAACTGCGCACGCTGCGCTCCCTGCGCGAGGATGAAGTGCCCGCCGCGTCGATTCGCGATTCCATATTGGCGATGAAAGCGGTTGCCGGCATGAGCAACCCGCTGCTGGAGGCATGTGTGGTGCGTACGGGAACGCGTCTCGCCTTCCGGCATCGCGGCGCTATGGTCGATCCCATCCGCCGCCAATTGCTCTTCGACTTCGAGCGCATGGGCGGGTCGCAGCAGGCCGCCTGGGGTCCGTCCCCGGTGCGCCGCATCGGCGTCCCCGACGCGCGCGGCCTCCAGGAGCGCTTCCATGCCGCGGTTCAGGCCGAGGAAGCCGGCGAGAAGCAGCGCGCCATCAACCTCTACCAGGAGATTCTCTCCATCGACCCCCAATACGCGGCAGCCTGCATCAACCTGGGCACTCTGTTCTTCCACCTGCGCCAGTACGGCCGCGCCGAGGAGCTCTACCGCCGCGCCACCGAGGCCGACCCCAGCTATGTGCTGGCCTACTTCGATCTCGGCAACGTGCTCGACGAGCTCGAGCGCCTCAGCGAATCCATCGCCGCCTACCTGAAGGCCGTCACGCTCTCGCCCCGCTACGCCGACGCCCACTACAACCTGGCCCTCGCCTACGAGCGCACCGGCGAGCACCGCAGCGCCCTGCGCCACTGGCGCGCCTATATCAAGCTCGACAACCGCGGTCCCTGGGCCGACCACGCACGCGGCCAGATTCGCAAGCTCCTCAGCCGCGAAGGCCTCGCCATCGCCTCCCGCGCCGACCACTTCATTGCCCCGCGCAAGGGCACGGCGGCGCTCGCGCTGGTATAAACAGATGAATCTCCTCGAATGAAAACCATTCCTGGCTGGCTATTTCAGGGAGCCGAAGGTGCAACCCGCCCGGAGATTTTCCGGTGGTGGGAGCGCCGACGGCTCTATTACAACCTGTACGTGGGTTTGGTCGGCATCATCACATGGTTTTTGGTTCTTATTGCGGGAGCGGCCGCAGTTAAGCCTGGCGTGGACTTCGAAGAACCCATTGCAATGATCTTTGGTCCCATCGTTTACGGAGTGATTGCCAACCTCTGTTACTCGCTCGGAACTTTGGTCGATCTGGTCTTTTATCGGAAGAGGCCACGGACCCTTCTCTTTAAAGCTGGGCTATTCTTCTCCCTCGCGCTCACCGCCTTGCCCGGACTCTGGGCTGTCACGGCCTGGCTAATCACGGTGTATACGGGGAAAAAGCTCGACTAGCCTCCGCCACCGCCCGAATATGCGCCGGCCGCGTGCGGCAGCAGCCGCCCACCATCTGCGCTCCAGCCTTAAACCACTCCGCCGCGTCCAAGCCGAACTCTTCCGGATCGGTTACGCCCGTCCAGCAGCGCCGCGCCGCGTCCCAGCCCTCGCCCGAGTTCGGATAGACCACGATCGGCTTGTCTGAAGCGGAGCGTAACTCCGCAATCAGCGCGGGAATCCACTTAGGCGGAACGCAGTTCACGCCGATGGCCACCGTCTGCGGGAACGAGGCGACAAGCGCAGCGCAATCGGCCACTCTTTCGCCGTGCGACACGTGACTTTCGTCGCGGCAGGAAAAGCTGAACCAGGCGCTTAACTCGGGCCAAGGCGCCATAGCCTCGCCCACCGCGCGCGCTTCCTCAAGCGAAGGGAAGGTTTCAAAGGCGAGGAGATCGGGGGCCTGTTCGCCGCTCGCCTGCGCGAAGACCTCAATGCGTTCACGGTGAAAGCGGACCAAATCGGCGTAGGAGCAGTCGTAGTTTCCGGTGTACTCGCCACCATTGTGCAGCGCCGCGCCGTAGGGACCGAGCGAGCCGGCAACGAGAACGCGGCGCTCCGGAAACTCCGCTACCACCGACCGCGCCAGCTCCACGGAACGCAACAGAGCGGCATCGGCGCGCTCGGCTGCCAGTCCCACCTCCGCATAGCCCATCCGCGAAACCTGGTAGCTGCACGTGGCAATGCACTCGGCGCCCGCTTGAATGTATGCGCGATGCACGGCAAGCAGTTTCTCCGGCTCGTCCTCGAGTACGTGCGCAGACCACAGTGGACCGTCGATCCGTGCGCCCGTATATTCGAGCTCCGTAGCCAGCCCGCCATCAATGACGTGGAGCCCGCGCAGAACTGATTCACGTTGTGCTGTTTCGCCGGTCATAGGAAAAATTCCAAGGGCAGTCTAAGAGGGAGTTGGGGCCTTAATGGTAATTGAATAAGAACTCTGCGCTCCGTGTGAAATCCCGATAAAACAATCGGTAGCCGCCTTCGTTGTAACCAGAGATCGCAAACAGCACCGCAGATCCTCCACTATTGTCATAGTCCCCGGCGTCAACCAACCACATATCCTCGCCTAAGAATTTCATGGTCCCTAATGGATCAATGGCATACCATTGCCCGTGAAACGCATCCTGCCCTTGATCCCCATCGCAAGCTTCGCCCGTCAAATTCAGTTCAACAAGCGACCAGTTATTCTTCGACGAGTAGGCCTCGCTCACATGGATGTCGTTGTCCTGATAATTCCATGGCCTGAGGATGTTTTCCTCTGGGTTTTTGCAATTCGAGACATTTGGAAATTTGTTCCGGAATTGCTCACGTGCCGAGCCGATGAGCGGCGATGAGAGCCGTGCGGGCTTCCATTGATCCGGGTCGGAGACGTTTGGCTGCGATACTGCGACGAGCGGACGAAATGCTGGGGTGTCCGACATGGAGCCCGCGAAATCGATAGACTTCTTCCCAACGGAAGGAATCGGACCGTGGCTTGTGATGTGCTCGATCCCTGTCTCTGAATAGAAACTGAAATGAGGAGGAGTCTGAGAAGTGATTCTGCCCAGATTTCTTCCATCAAACGCAATGGTCCATGTCATGTCTTTTGGATACGACAGCGGGAGGGTATCCAGATCATGGTAAGTCTTGGTTTTGGTGGGGAAGGAGCGCCAGCCGTCGCCAGACTTTTCAAAAATGGCGCGCACGGCTCGAAAGTCAGAATCGCCGGAGTACTCGCCTGGGAAGTCCTCCAACACGCCCAGAATTATGTTGCCTTGGCGCAGGTCGGAGGTCGCAGCCTGCTGCGCTGCGGACCGAAGTCCTGAAATAGCAAGAAAACACAACAGACTTAAACCAACCAGAACATTTAGGCGACACATCATGGGGCCACCTGCACAAACTTCAGGTTAATTTCCAGCGACGGCGAGGGTCTGGCGCGCTGTTCTCACACCTTCTGCGTCCGCAGCACCTGGCGAACGCCTTCCACGCGCCGCAGGCCCAAGACCATGCGATTCAGGTGGCGCACATCCTCGGCTTCTACCACGAACTCGATGATGGCTTCGCCCTCTTCGTCGCGGCTCAAATCCACGGCGCGAATGTCGGTGTTCTCGTCGGAGATGACGGCAGTCAGCTCCTTCAGCATGCCGGTGCGGTCTTCGCAGTGGACGATGATCTTGACCGGGTAGCGCTGCGCCTGGCCCGCTCCTTCAGGTGCGCGCGACCACTCCACGTTAATGCGCCGGTCGCTCTCGTAGAGCAGGTTCTGCACATTGGGACAACTGCGCGCATGCACGGCCACGCCCTTGCCGCGCGTCACGTAGCCCACAATCTCTTCTCCGCGAATGGGATTGCAACATCGCGCGCGATAGACGAGCAGGTCGTTCTGGCCTTCCACCTGCAGCGAATCTGAACCGGTGAGGTGCAGCTTGCGCACCGCATCCGTCATGCCCGCCTCGCCCGATTTGCCTCCCGCGGCGGGCGTGCCGGGCTCGGCCTCGAGCGGAGCGGCCAAGCCCGGCGCCAGCTTGCCGAGTACCTGGTGCGCGGTGTTTTTGCCCTGGCCCAGCGTAGCCAGCAAATCGGCGGCCGTGGCCACGCCGAACTCCTGCGCGATGCGCCCCAGATCCTGGTCGTCGATCTGCGTCATTGGCACTTTGAACTTGCGTGCCTCGCGCTCCAGCAGTTTTCTGCCAATCTCCACTGCACGCACCCGCTGATCCTCGTTCAGCCAGTGCTTGATCTTGTTGCGCGCGCGCGGACTTTTCACGAAGGTGAGCCAGTCGCGGCTCGGCTTGTGGTCCTTCTGGGTGACGATCTCGACGATGTCGCCCGTGCGCAGCTTGGTACGCAGCGGCACCATGCGGCTGTTGATCTTTGCGCCCACACAGCTGTGGCCCACATCCGTGTGAATGGTGTAGGCAAAGTCGACCGGCGTCGCGCCCGCGGGAACCACCACAACCTTCCCTTTCGGCGTGAAGGTGTACACCTCGTCGGGATAGAGGTCCATCTTCAGGCTGGAGAGAAACTCGTTGGGATCCGTCATCTCCTTCTGCCACTCGACAAGCTGGCGAATCCAGTTCAACCGCTCCTCGTCGCGAGCCGTAACCACGCCGCCCGTCTTGTACTTCCAGTGCGCCGCGATGCCCTCCTCGGCGATGCGGTGCATCTCTTCGGTGCGAATCTGCACCTCGAACTGGTGGCCGCTGGCGCTCATGACCGTGGTGTGCAGCGACTGGTAGCGATTAGCGCGCGGAATGGCGATGAAATCCTTGATGCGCCCCGGCACCGGGCGCCACAGCGTGTGGATCAGACCGAATACCGCGTAGCACGACGCCACATCCTCGGTGATGACGCGGATCGCCAGCAGGTCGTACACCTGGTCGAAGGAAACTTTGGTGCGCTCGATTTTCTGGTGGATCGAGAAGAGCCGCTTGATACGCCACTCCACGCGCGCCTTGATGCCGTTCTCCCTGAGCTGCTCCGCCAGTGTGTCTTCCACGGTGCGAAGGAACTGCTCGCCGTCCACGCGCCGCACTTCCACTGCTGCCGAAACCTGTTCGTAGCTCACCGGGTCGGTGTAGCGGAAGGCCAGATCTTCGAGCTCGCCGCGTACCTTGCCCATACCCAGCCGGTGCGCCAGCGGAGCGTAGATGTCCAGCGTCTCGCGCGCAATCGCCTCCTGCCGCTCGGGCTTCAGATAATCCAGGGTGCGCATGTTGTGCAGCCGGTCGGCCAGCTTGATCAGCACAACACGCACGTCTGACACCATGGCCAGTAGCATTTTGCGCACGTTCTCAGCCTGTCGGTCTTCGCGATTGGCAAACTGGATCTTGTCGATTTTGGTTACGCCCTCGACAATGTGCGCCACCTGGTCGCCGAATTTGTCTCCAATCTCTTCGCTGGTGGCCTGCGTGTCTTCGACTGCATCGTGCAGCAGTGCCGCGGCCACGGCGGTCGCATCCAGCTTCATCTCCACCAGCACCTCGGCCACTTCGAGCGGGTGCACAATATATGGCTCGCCTGAGGCGCGTGTTTGCCCCTTGTGGTGGGAGACACAGAACTCCCAAGCCTTTCGAATCAATGAGATGTCTTCATTGGGCCGGTTGGCCTGCGCTTGCTTGAGCAGCGCTTCGAAGCGCTCGCCAATGGAGCGCTCGTCCGTGCGGCGGGCCTGTGCGCTTTGGGCGGGAACAAGCGCTCCCTGCGCGGGAGACGCCGATGCGCTCGGATCCTCTGCCGGAATGGTCTGTCGGGCAGTCGCCATGCTTTATTATAGGCCGCTTCAATTCGGCGCGAATGAATCGGTTTAGCGATTGACTTCGAATCCGTACGCTTCCAGCACCCATCCCGTAGAGCCGGTTCAATTTGGGCGCAGCGTGCCACGGGGAAGCACGCTGGTAACCAGCCAAGAGCTTCGAATGTACCGCTCGTCACATCCTGGCAGGCAAGAAAGTAGGAAATTGACTCTGCCCCGGAGGTTAAGAACCGAGGAAAACATGGCGAGAAACCTCTTTTTCGCCGTTTTGGCCTTGGCGGTCGCTGCGGGCATCGGATACGCGAATCAATCGACCTCAAGGAAGGTCGTCATTCCGGTCAGCAAGACTTCCGCCACCAACGGCAAGCAGATGTACGTGAACTATTGCGCCCCATGCCATGGAGTGGACGGCAGGGGACAAGGCCCTGTGGCCGCAGCTTTGAAAAAGCAACCCGCGGACCTCGCTCTCCTGAGCAAGAACAACGGAGGGAAGTTTCCCTCAACGCACGTCATGACGGTGCTGCAGTTTGGCGCGGCCGATTCATCGCATGGCACGGCCGAAATGCCGGTCTGGGGACCGGTTCTGAGCGGTATGGACACCACCAATGCCGAACCGAACGTGAAGGCTCTAAGGATCAGCAATCTAAGCCGCTACCTGCAATCGTTGCAGGCAAAGTAGCAGTCCCTCCGCTTCGCTCCCATTCCCAGGCCTGATACTGAGAAGGGGATGGCGAAGCGAGACAATTCGAAGGCTGGTGCAAAGCCAAAGGTGCGCGGCGCAAAAGGGTCCGTCAGGGCCGCAACGCGTGGCGAGCGCGCCTCTGTATCCGCCGTGCGCCCGCCGCAAGGCAATGGGGCGCCTTCCCGGCCCCGCCCCGCTTCGCAGAAAGCCGCGGTCATGCAACGCCAACCCGTGCCGCAGCGGGATGCCGGAGGCCAACCTCCCTCCTCGCCCTTTGGCGCCACCGTCAGCCGACGCGCCGCGGATCGTCTTCGCGCCGGCCATCTGTGGGTTTATGCGTCCGACGTTGTCGCAGTCGCTCTTCCAAAACCAGAAGAAACGCTCCTGCCTGTCGCCGACAATCGCGGATTGCTCTTGGGCACGGCGCTCTACAGCCCATCGTCGCAAATCGCATTGCGCCTCATATCGCGCGACGCCCTCGACGAACCGGCGTGGCTCGAGCTGCTCGCGTCGCGTCTGCGCGCGGCCATCGCCCGCCGCAAGCCGCTGCTCGACAGCGCCAACGACGCCTGCCGCCTGTGCTTCAGCGAGGCCGACGAGTTACCCGGCCTCATCGCCGACAAGTACGGCGATCTCATCGTGCTTCAACTCTTGACCAAAGGGCTGCTCACCGCAGGAGTGCGCGACACCTGCGTTCGTGTCCTGCGCGAGGAGTTTGCGCCCGCAGCCATTCTCGAGCGCCCCGATCCGCGTATTCGCGAGTTGGAAAGTCTGTCCGCGCCCAGCCTTGATCCGCTCTGGCTTGCCGATCCGAAAAGGCCTGTGGCCGCCACAGAGTTTCACCTCAACGGCCTCGCCTTTCATTACGACGCCGACGCCGGCCAAAAGACCGGCGCGTTTCTCGACCAGCGCACCAACTACGCCGCGGCGCGCGACTGGGCGCAGCGGCTGGGGAGCACGGGCCGCGCGCTCGACGTCTGCTGCTACCAGGGCGGATTTGCCCTGCATCTCGCCGAGGTCTGCCGCCAGGTGACGGGCATCGACGTCTCGCGCGCCTCGCTCGAAGTGGCGGAGCGTAACCTCCAGGCCAATCGCTCGCGAATCTCCGCAGAAGTCGACTGGATCGAGGCCGACGCGTTCGAGATTCTCCGGGACTGGTCGCAGGCCGGCGAAAGCTTTGATGCCATCGTCCTTGATCCGCCCGCCTTCGCGAAGACTAAACGCGCGGTTGAAGGCGCACTGCGCGGCTATAAGGAGCTGAATCTGCGCGCGCTCAAGATGCTGCGTCCGGGCGGCCTGCTCGTCACATGCTCCTGCTCGCATCATGTCGCCTGGGCCGATCTCGAGGGCGCGGTTGCCGCCGCCGCGGCCGATGCATCGCGACGCGTGCGCCTGCTCGAGCGACGCGGCGCAGCTCCCGATCATCCGGTCGTGCTCAACCTGCCCGAGACGGAGTACCTCAAGTGCCTGGTGCTTGAAGCGGAATGATCGTCCGCTGCTGACGGGAGGATCCGTCGAGGGCTACTGGTCTAAGAGGCGTGCCCAGCCAGGCGCCTATTCGGAATCAACCGCGCCAGCCACTTGAACCAGAACCACCGTTCCCTGGCCGGCGCAACCGGCTTTTCTCTGGTCGCAGCAGCCTTTAACTCAGCCAGCGCCTCTTTCACCTGAGCGCGCAGTGCCTCAGCCTCAAACGTGCATGAGCGCATATACGCCGAGACCGTCACTCCCGCTTCCGCAGCGCGCCGATGCAGCCGCGTGCACTCCAATTTGCTCAAGCGAATCGTTACGCTCACGGATCGCAGATCTCGGTCGCTCGCGGCTTGCGGCGCTTCGCTCGCCCGCGCGCTCAGACCTTCGTCAATTTGCGTTGCCGGCCGAGTTGCCGCTTGTTGCGCATCGGCAGCCTCTGTCGGCCGCGGCTGCGCGATCGGCCAATCGCTGGGATCCGCCGGCCTGTACCGGGCGTGAGCGTTCAAGGCGCGCTCATAGCTCAGTGTTACCACGTCCTCGCCCAGATCGCTCTCGTTCCATCCCGCTGCCAGATTCGCCTCTTCGCGTGAGGGCGATGCAAGCGTGGCCAGCAGCCCTGCAAAGCTCTGAGAAGCAGGGGACGGCTGACTCTGTGCGGGTTGCTGCATGCAACGGAGCATACGCTCTCGTTCGCGGGCAGCTCTGAGAAACCTCCAATTGAAGACTGATTCTGTTCCCGAATCGGGAGAGGTCGGTCGCCATTTCCATTTCGGCATGTTACGGATAGTTCGCCTCAATCACGCACTGCATCGGACCGGTTGCCGATTCCGCCGGCTCGGGCAGAACGCGTCCGGGCAGGCGCAGCATCTCGCTGATGGTGTCCGCCGCCACGGGACGGGAGAAGAGAAATCCCTGTCCGAAACGGCAGCCCAACTGCAGCAGCAGCGCGTACTGTTCCTGCGTCTCGATTCCCTCCGCCACCACATCCATCCCCAGCACGCGCGCCAATTCCACAATCGTGCGCACAATCTGCAGCGGCTGATCGCTTTGTTCCGTCATGCGCGAAACAAACGAGCGATCGATCTTGAGCACGTCGAAGGGCAACGAGTGCAGGTGATGAAGCGAGCTATACCCGGTTCCGAAATCGTCCATCAGCAGCGAGACCCCAAGCCGCCGCAAGCTGCTCAGAACCTCCAGGGCCGTGTCATGGTCCTGGACGAGGCTGGACTCGGTCATCTCCAGTCCAAGCAGCCGGCTCGAAACACCGGACTGGCGCAGCAGCGCCTCCACATGGTCGGCCAGCCCCTCGCGCGCGAATTGGCGCGCGGAAAGGTTCACGCAGACGCGCGGCGCACCCTCTTCAGGATCCTCACGGCACCACCTCTGAATCTGGCCGCAGGCTTCCGAGAGGCCCCAGTCGCCAATGGGCAGGATCAGACCGCTTTCCTCGGCCAGCGGAATGAAATCCATCGGCGGAATCAATCCCCGCTCCGGATGCTTCCAGCGGATCAGTGCCTCCAGCCCGACGATCCTGCGCGTTGAGAGCTCGACCTCCGGCTGGTAGAAGAGTACAAACTCCCGCTCGTCCAGCGCATGCCGCAGGTCCGACTTGCGCGGCCAGGTCCCAGCCACCGGCTTGGGATCGCGCGCATTCCGCCGGCGGTATTTGCGGAAAGTCATTCGCATCCTGCGCAGCTCCAACTGCGTGGCAACGATGTCGGCCAGGCTCTCAAGCATGTGCAGCTCCACCACTGCCATTCCCCGTCGAGGCTGGCACCCAAAGACCGTCAGCGCACCCAGAATCTTGCCGTCACCCGAGCGAACGGGCGCGCTAGCGAACGAAGCGACTTCAAGCCGCCGAATCGTCAGCCTGCCGCCGGCAAAATCTGGATGCTTGGTCACGTCGGGCACCACGACCGGACCGTCGTCGGCCAGCACCATTTCAAACACGCTCCGCTCGCGCGGAAGCTCGCGCACCGGCTCGCCCCAGTAGGACTTGATCCACACGCGGCTCTCGTCGGCAAAGCCCAGCAGCACCGTGTCGGCCTTGAAGTACTCGGCGGTCAGGCGGGTGATGGCGTCAAAGCTTGGCTCCGGCTCCGAGTCCAGAATTCCCGTTGAAGCCAGCGCGGACAGCCGGGCGTCCTCTTTCTGCCAATCGATCTTGCCGGTCTGTAATTCTGCTTGCGGCATTCCTGCTCCGGGCTCCCGTTGTGCCGCCGCCAGGACCTTTGCCGGCCCGCGGCACTCCGCAGATGATGTTTACAACGCTGCAGATGCGCTGGCCGCAGTCCGCCTCGCTTTGCCCGCAGTCAATCTCAGTGGGCCGGGCCGCTGCGCGCGCGCCTCTGGCATGCATTCTGGTTCTGTACCTTACTTATCGGAAAGGCGCCCCGTGACATGAGGTTACGGGCGGCCAATTCCCGCCTGTGACCCCTTGTTGTTTCCGCCCTTGAATGGTTACTTCGGTGAGGAAGGCTGTCCCGTTTCTGTCCACAGGAAGGTCAGCTGGTCGGTCGCGTCCTGGATCTTCTGTTCCACGCCCACGCCCGCGGAATGGCCGCCGGACACGCTGTAGTGCAGCAGCACCGGCCGCCCGCTGGATGAATCCGCCTGCAGCAGCGCCGTCATTTTCCTCGCGTGCAGCGGATCCACCCGCGTGTCGCTCGCCCCGGTAAAGAACAGCACCGCCGGGTAGGCCGTGCCCTTCTTCACGTTCTGGTAGGGCGAATACTTGAGCAGATACGAAAACTGGTCCTCTTTGTCCGCCGAACCGTACTCGGTCATCCAGTGCGCGCCCTGTTCGAACTTCTGGTAGCGCAGCATGTCCAGCAGCGGATAGGCGCAATCCACGGCTGAAAACAGCTCCGGCCTTTGCGTGATCGCCGCGCCCATCAGCAGCCCGCCATTCGATCCGCCATAAATGGCGAAATGCTCCGGGGAAGTGTACTTGTTGGCGATCAGGTACTCGGCCGCGGCATAGAAATCGTCGAAGACATTCTGTTTACCAGAGAACATTCCCTGCTCATGCCAACGCTCGCCGTACTCTCCGCCGCCGCGCAAGTTGGGCAGAGCGAACCATCCGCCCTCCTGCAACCACCACGCGGCCCTGGGACTCCATTGCGGCATTTGGCTCAGGTTGAATCCGCCGTATGCGGTCATCAGCAACCGTTCCGTGCCGTCCTGCTTCAATCCCTTCTTCCCGGCGATAAACATCGGAACCTTGGTGCCGTCCTTCGACGTAAAGAACACCTGCTTCAGGTCATACTGGCTGGAATCGAACGGGACTTTGGGTTGCGCAAAGACTTCCCGCTTGCCCGTCAGCGTATCAAGCCGATAAATCGCGGGCGGCGCGATGAACGACTCAAAGCGATAGAATCCATAGTGGTCGGTGCTCCTTCCCGCAAGCGTAGTCACCAACCCGATGCCGTCGTATGCGATGCTGCCGGCGGGTTTTCCGTCCAGCGTGTAGACGTTGGTCTCCGTCTTCACATCGTGAAGGTGGTTGACGTAGATCTTGTCGCCCACGATGTTGAAGCCGTCGATCGCATCCGGCCCCTCCGGAACAACCGTTGTCCATGCATCGGGCATCACGCCTGGGTCGGCCTTCAGAATTCTCCAGTTGGGCGATTTGTAGTCCGTGCTCACGTACCACGCGCCCTTCACGTAATCGGCGGAGAAGCGCGAGTCCACGCCCCAGATCAGAATTTCAAAGTAAGAGCCGGGCTTGGTCAGGTCGCGGTAAACAATGTCCACGCGCCTGGCCGGCACGCCACGGTCGATCTCCACCATCAGATAGCGGTAATCGTCCGACAGACCGGCCTCCATCAGATCGCTCGGCCCCAACGCCTCGCCGCGAAACTCCTTCCCGAAGACCAGCGTGTCGTGTGAGACCCTTGCTCCCAATTCGTGCTCGTAGACCAGTGTTCCCTTCTGGTCCATGCGCGAGTAATAGAGCCCTTTTCCGTTCGGCGTAAAGGCAACGTTCAGGTAGATTCCGCTGGGCAGCTCGTCTTCGAGCGTCTTACCCGTCTTCACGTCGAAGATCCGCACCGTGCTTTCATCCGCGCCGCCCTGGCGCACGTCGTACGCCACCAGCGCTCCATCGCGCGACACGTCTTCCAGGTCAACGGAAGTGTTGGGATCGCGGCTGAGCTGCGCCGGATCGATGAGCCGCTTGTCTTTCTCTGTCCAGCCGTGGCGCACATAGATGGATGCCTGGTCCTCGCCGGCTAGCATCTTCTCGAAAAACAAATCACTCCCGCGCTCGATGGGCACCTTAAAAGTGCTCACGTGCTCCAGCGCGTCCATATCGTTCGTGATCTGCGGTCGGATGCGCGCCTGCTCCATGTAGCGCTGGGTGTAGGCATTTTCGGCATCGATGAAAGCCTTGGTCTCGGGGCTGTTGGCATCTTCGAGCCAGCGGTAGTTGTCCAGGATCTTTGTCCCGAAATAATCGTCCGTGACCGGAACGGCCTCGACATCTGGCGGAGGTGGAAGGGTGAATCCGCCGCGTGAGTGAATCGTCTGGCTCGAAGCGACCACTCCGGAAAGCGCCCCTAGCAGGGCGCAGGCGAAAGCCCGGCGCACGCAGTAGCACATTGGAACAGGATACTCGCGCCGTCTGAACATCCACATCCCCTCTGCCGCAGCCCCGGTAGAATCGACAGCAGTGACCACACTGCCCTCAGACCGTGACCCTGAGCAGCTGGAACTCGCCGCCGAGGTAGAAACTCAGCCGGCGCCGCGCCCGTGGTGGGCGCGCGTGCGCGGCCTCCTGCACCCTTCTCACAGGCACAGCATCTTCTCCGCCACCGTCGTGCTTATGGTGTCCACTGTCCTGTCGCGCATCATCGGCCTTGTCCGGGTCAAATACATCGTCTGGCTCTTCGGGCGCGGCATGGAGGCCGATGCTCTCAATGCCGCCTTCGTCCTGCCCGACATGATCTCCTACTTCCTCGTCGGCGGAGCGGCCTCCATCACCTTCGTCACCATCCTCACTCGGTATCGCGAACAAGGCCGCGATGCCGAAGGTGAGCGCTCGCTTTCCGTCATCCTCACCACGATGTATCTCGTGCTGGGCGCGGCCATTGTTCTCGCCGAAATCTTCGCCCCCTTGTATGTGCGCTGGTGGTTCAATGGCTTCGACCCGCACAAGGCCGCGATCTGCGTGCTGCTCACGCGCATTCTGCTTCCCGCGCAGTTGTGCTTTTTTGCCGGCGGCGTCTTCGGCGCAGTGCTCCTGGTGCGCAAGCAGTTCAACGTGCAGGCCGTGGCGCCTCTCATCTACGGTCTCGGCACCATCGTCGGCGGCCTGCTGCTCGTCAGGAAAATCGGCGTGCCATCGCTGGCCATCGGCACTGTGGGCGGAGCGGTGCTGGGCCCGTTCCTCCTGAATTGGTTTTTCGCGCACCGCGCCGGCACGCGGTATCACTTCATTCTCGACTGGCACGATGAGGGCCTGCGCGAATGGGTCCGCCTTTCGTTGCCGCTCATGGCCGGCGTCTCCCTGGTCACCGCCGACAACTGGATCATCGCTCACTTCGCTTCAAGCATCGGCGGCGCTGTCTCGCTGATGAGCTACGCCAAGCAGGTCTTCACCGCTCCCATGTCCGTTCTCGCCCAGGCCGCCGGCGCCGCCTCCATGCCCTTCTTCGCCAGCCTGTGGACGCGCGATCGCCGCTACGAATTCGCCACCGGCGTTGCCGACTCTGTCTCCCGCGTGGCCGCCCTCGGCCTTCTCGGCGCCTCCATCATGGTGGCGCTGGGTTGGCCGGCCATCGATCTGGTCTTCACCGGCGGGCGTTTCTCCGCGGACGATGCGCGTCTGTGCTCCGCCTACTTCGCCGTCTTCTCGGTCTCCTTGTTCCTCTGGTCGGCGCAGGCCATCTACTCGCGCGCTTTCTTCGCAGCCGGAAACACCTTCGTGCCCATGATCGCCAGCACCATCGTCACGGTCGTCTCCTTGCCAATCTATGACTTGCTCTTCCACTGGCGCGGGGCCATGGGCCTGGCTCTCGCCTCCGACATCGGCATCGCGCTGCAGACCCTCACCATTGCCGTGCTCCTGCACAAGCGCCGCATGGTCTCTCTTGCCAGCCTCGACTACGCCGAGATGGGCCGTTGTCTGCTGGGCGCCTGCGCGGGTGGCGCGGGAGCCGGGTTCGCTGCCTGGGCTCTGTTCGCCCTGTTCCACCATCTGCCGCGCCTGGCCCAGTTACATCACTCCCGCTCCATCGCTGACACGGCTATCCTCTTCGGGGGCGCCGTGGCCTGGACCGTCATTACCATGTGGGTTCTCGATCGATCCGGCTCGGCGCTGCCCAGGGTCACCATGCGTCGCCTGCGGCTCGGCTGAAATCTCGCCGTATCCGGCCCTGCGCGGACTGAGCAAGACGGACCCGCGCTTCTGCACGCCTCAAAAAAGCACAAGCGCTCCCTGTGACGCGAAGCGCTTGTGCTTGATGCGTGAATTCACCGCCGCGCAGGCAAGCGCTGGGCTACGCCTGGTTGTGCGCTTCGTGTATCGACGGGGCCGGGCCGGGAACTGCAACCGGTCCCGAAGTCCCGGTGGCCTGAATCGGCTTTGCGTCGGGCTTGCGGATGTCGATGCCGCCTTTGAAGAACGCGCCGTCTTCAATGCTGATCCGCGCCGCCGCTACGTCGCCGTGCAGCGATCCTTCCGCGCGGATGTCCACGCGGTCGGTGGCGGAGACGTTGCCGCGCACTTTGCCCAGCACGACAACTTCGCGAGCGGTGATGTTGGCCGCCACCTGGCCGTTGCGCCCGATGGTCACGCGGTTGCCGGGGAGGGTGATCGCGCCCTCCACCTTGCCGTCGATGTATAAAGACTCGGAACCGCTGATTTCGCCTTTGATGAACAGACCTTTGCCGAGCGTGGCTTGATCCGCGGCGCCGGCCTGCAGACGGGCGGGAGTTTCAGGTGTAATCGCCGGAGGCGCAGTGCGCGGCGGCTCCGGCGTTGGAGTTGGGGACGTCGATCCAGTCTGGCTTGGTTTCCACATTGCGCTCAAGGGTTTCTTCCTTTTCTGTCCGCTGAGGACTGGGGATGCCAAGGCAAGGCCAAAGGCTCGCACCCAAAAAATGTAAATCCGCTCGCCGTTGCAGCACTCGCCGCGGCCATCTCCTGTGCGGCCGGGAATCGGACGAATCAATCTTCCGGCTCCGCCAGGACCACGCGTACCCCCCCATTCTACGGCAAGTCTGTGTTTTCTGTGCAGTCTCTGCCCGCCGGACGGTCCAAGGCTATCGACTTGGCTTAATCTTGGCGTATGACCGATCGCGAGTTGCTCGCCCGGATCGCCGCCTCAGCCGGCCAAAAGGCCGGATACAAGCAGTTGGTCCGCGAACTCTCGCTCGGCGGCGGGCGCGAACGCCGTCTCCTTCTCGAGCACCTCGCCCGGCTCACGGTGGCTGGCAAGCTCATTCAGCTCGACCGCGAGCACTGGCGCCTTCCTCGCGTTGCTTCCCGGCCCGCAGTCACCGAAAATCTCGTCGCCGGCCGCCTCGATCTTCACCGCGATGGCTACGGCTTTGTCCGCCCCAACCGGAAACCCTCCGCAGCAGGCTCAAAGACGGTTCCTGCGGTGCAGGACATCTTCATTCCGCCCAATGAGATCAACGCCGCCATGCAGGGCGATCAGGTTTTGGTCGAGGCCGAGCCTCCCAAGGCCGATGGACGCCAGCAGGGCCGCATCGTGCGGATTCTCGAGCGGTCGAACCCCACCGTCGTCGGAACGTTTCGTATCGCGCGTCCCGATCGCGGGCGCAGCAATGTCGTCATTCCCTTCGATGACCGTATGACGCAGCCCATCGTGATTCCTCCCGGCGCGGAGATCCCGCCCCCCGCCGGACCCTCAACGCCGCATCGAGTGCTCGGTCGCGAGGCACACTCTTCTCCAAAACCTGAAAGCCCGGAGAGCCTTGAAGGAATCGTTGTCGACGTCGAGATCACCAGTTGGCCCACGCCCACGCGGCCACCCATCGGCCGCATCATTGAGATTCTCGGCTCGCCCGACGACTTCGGCGTCGACGTGGAAATGATGATCCGCAAGCACCAGCTCCCGCGCATCTTTCCCGACGCCGTTCTGGCCGAAGCCCGCCGCGTCGCGCACTTCGACCAAAACGCCGCCGCCCTCAGGGCCGATTTCCGCTCGCTCCCCGTCGTTACCATCGACGGCGAAACGGCGCGTGACTTCGACGACGCCGTCCTTGTCCGCGAGCGCGCCGATGGCGGTTATGAGCTCCAGGTCCACATCGCCGACGTGTCCGAATACGTCCGTCCCGGCTCGGCTCTCGATCTCGAAGCCCGCATCCGCGGCACCAGCGTCTACTTTCCCGATCGCGCCATCCCCATGCTGCCGCAGGAGCTCTCGACGGACATCTGCAGCCTGCGCCCCAACGAAGACCGCCTCGTGCTCAGTTGCATCATGCAACTCGACCCTGCGGGCAACATCGAGGCCTTCGAGATCGTCGAAGGCGTCATCCGCTCCGCCGCGCGTATGACATACACTGCGGTCTCCGCGATTCTGGAAGGCGATCCGGAGACGCGCGCCGCTTATGCATCACTCGTTCCCGAATTCGAGAGAATGAAGCGCCTCGCCGTGCTCATGAATCAGCGCCGCGAGGAGCGAGGCTCGATCGACTTCGACTTGCCCGAGCCGGTCATCGAGTTCGACGAACACGGCCAGATGCGCGGCGTCACCCGCGCTGAACGCACCTGGGCAAACCGGCTCATCGAGGAGTTCATGCTTGCCGCCAACGAATGCGTTGCCGTCTGGCTTGAAGACCTCGGCGTCCCTTCGCTCTATCGCATTCACGAGAAGCCCGATCCGCGCCGCGTCATCCAGTTTGAAGAGCTCGCCGCCGGCTTTGGTTATTCGCTTGGTCTTGGACCGCTCCCCGTGAAGCGCGTGGTCACCCGCGCCGAGCGCCGCGAATCCCACGGCCAGGGCCGCAATCCCCGCCAGCACGAGGTGCCCGAGGATATAGCCGTCACTCCCCGCATGTATCAGAAGCTCGCCGCGCGGATCGAGGGCAAGCCGGAGGAGCGCATCCTCAGCTACCTGATGCTGCGCTCGCTCAGCCAGGCGGGCTACTCCGAGGTCAACGAAGGCCACTTCGCCCTGGCCGCGCCCACCTACACTCACTTCACCTCGCCCATCCGCCGCTATCCCGACCTCATTGTGCACCGCATCGCGAAAACGGTTCTCCGCGCCGGAGTCCCCGGCCATCGCACCATCACCGCCTCACGCCTCAGCTCGCCCTGGTCGCACCCCAATGAGGCACGACCGAAAATCGCGGTGTCCCGTCCACACGAAACCACGATGAGACGAAACCTACCCATCGATCCCCCCATCCCCGAAGCTGAACTGGCCGAGATCGCCGAGGAAACGAGCTACACCGAGCGCCGCGCCGCTGAAGCCGAGCGCGAATTGGTGGAGTGGAAAAAGGTTCGCTTCATGCAGGACCGCGTGGGCGACGAATTCGCCGCCCTCATCCTGAACCCCGCCAAGTACGGTCTCTTTGTCGAGCTCACCGATCTCTTCGTTGAGGGTCTTGTCCCCATCGACACTCTGCGCGCAGACCGCTTTACCTGGCGCGAAAATACGCACGAAATCGTCGGCGAGCGCTCAGGCCGCCGCTTCCGCGCAGGCGACCGCGTGCAAGTGATCCTCGACCGCGTCCTCGCGCAGGAACGCAAGCTTCAGTTTGCACTTGTCGAAGAGGAATTGCCGCTCACCGGCAAGAGGGCTGCCGCGCCACCTTCAAAGGCGAAGAAAAGGAAGCACAAAAACACATCGCCGCCCGCGAAAGCGGGAAAGCGAAGAAATAAAAAGAGCAGGCGGCGCTGAGTTCAGCAACGCGCCTGCCTGCTTCCTTCTTTGAACTTGGTCTGCCTATGCCCCAGCTTGTTTCTCGGCAAAGGGACCGATCACAGGGAGCACCAGCTTCTTTCCTTGAGAGGCCTTGATGATGAGGAAAATGACCAGCACCAGGACCCCGAGGCCAAAGAACGGAAGGATGATCCAGCCCACGATCGGGATCATTCCAAGAATGATTTCGACCACGATGCAGGCAATGAACAAAAAGATGCACTGCCAGGCATGGAAGCGGACAAACTGCTTCTTGTTGTACGGCTCCAAAAGCAGAAAGATGATCGCCGGAATGATCGTGACGTAGGCAAGCGCCCCGGCGGCATTGTCTGACAGTCCTGAACTGACTACTGGTGGATTCGGATCGGCCATTGCAACTCCTTTCGAGAAAAACCATATTGGGGGAGTGGCGCTTCATGTTCGCTTACGGCCGATGTGCGGAAATCCTGTTTCGCCGCGGACCGCAAACTTCAGGTGGAGATAGAACAACCTGCCGCCCACCCGCTTGTCAAGAGAATTTCTGCGCGACAACGCGGAGCCGAGTCCGCGAGCGGGCAAGACTGGGCCAGGAAGGGCAGTTGGGACACGCAGGAACGGCCTCCATGCGGAGGCCGTTCCTGCACCCGGTGCTGTTGGGGGGCAGCTACCGGTTAGCTTGCTTCTCTGCCAGTCCGCCAATGATGGGCAGCATAAAGCGCTTGCCGTTGAAAGCGCTGATAAATACGATCACCAGCACGACAAAGAAGGCCAGATCCACAAATTGCCACAAGGACAAGGTGAGGAAGACGACCGTCGGAACAAGATTTTGTGCGATCTCGACCAGAATATGCACCACGGCCCAGGCAACATAAAAGAAGATCGACTGCCAGGCGTTAAAGCGGACAAAGGCGCTTTTCTTGTAGGGCTCAACGATCAGGAACAGAATTGCCGGAATGATCGTGATGTAGGAAAGACCGCCGGCGGCGTTGTCAGAGAGGCCAGACGCATTGACGCCAGACACATTCGTATCGGACATGGAAGCTCCTTTGGGACCAAGCCGCTCGTTCTGAGCTCGCTCGAAATTTGACCGCTTCCGGGGGGCAGATCAAGCGCCAATACGATTGTGGTCCAAATCGAGAGATCCGGTCTGGTCAGATTTGCTCAGGCTGAAATTCGTTGCGGGAAAGCCGAACGCCGGCCGCGGGCAAGGGAAGCCAGCCGCCACAAGCCAGGCCCGTCCCGGTCATCCAATTACAATGGCATCTGGGAGCAATTTTTATGGCGCACACCGTCTTTTGCGTTCGCTACAAGAAGGAAATGGAGGGCCTTGACGAGCCGCCCTTCGACTCGGAGTTTGGCCAGAAGATCTATAAGAACGTCTCCAAAGCGGCTTGGGACGAGTGGCTCGGCCGCCAGAAGATGCTGTTGAACGAGTACCGCCTCCAGCCATGGCTGCCGCAGGCGCAGCAATTCCTCGTCGAACAGATGGAGGACTTCTTCTTTGGCTCAGGCTCAGCCCTGCCCACCGACTACGTTCCCCCAGCGCACTAGCCCTCCGACACAAATTTACGCGGCCTGTCCATAGGTCTCGGTAGACCCTAGCGGCTGGTCGCCCCGCTGTCGTTGGTCACCATCAGGCTCGACACGTTCACAGGCTCAAAGTCCGAGAGCGTAAGGCTCGTCAAGCACGAGAGATCGGCGTCGTTCCAGCGCGCGTCGGGCGTCCCGATCAGCCCCCCGCTGTCTCCGTTGTCGGCCAGAATGATCCCGTAATTCCGGAACCCGGTAATCATGATGGCCGCTTGCGGGCTCGTGGCCGCGCACGCGGGAGTTGTCACGGACGCCTTCAGCCGGTAAATCTCGCCGGCCGCCCCACTCATCGTGCAACTCGAGGGTGGCGTGGCCTGCGAAATCTCTGATTCCGTCGGAATCGTGCCCCCTGAACCGCTGGCTACGCAGCTTCCCACGCCTGCCGTCTGCGTGGCCGGCCACACCCAGTAATTCAGCATATGGTTCAGCGTAAATCGAATGGGATGCTGAACTGTGCCGTTCGGTGCGGTCGGCGTGCCCGTTCCGATCACCTCATCTGCATTCGCCAGCAGCGGCGCAACCGGCAGGCCCGCGGCATCCGATGTCCCCTGTCCCTGCGGCGTCAGCGCATCTGTCGCCACATTGGGCCACTCCGCGTTCGACGAGTCTGTCCACGGCCCGTCAAGATAAACACCCTGCCACATCTCGTAGAGCCCTGGATTATTTCCGTTGCCCGGTTCCAGGTACACCAGCACGTGCCGGTCTCCCGACGAGTTGCTTGTGCCCTCCACCGGCGCGTAGGCCGGAATCGGACCCGAAGTAAAGTACGACTGATACACCGTGGTCGTTACCGAAACGTCGGGCTGGTTATACGGCACCTCGATCGCCGGAATTCCATTGGGGAACGGCGCATTCGAATTGTTCCCGAAGAATGGCTTGATGGTCTCAGGCAAATAGCCGCTGTACATCGGCGCCGCGGGAGACGTATCCACGGGCAGGTTCGTTGTCGCTGCATCCACGCGATGGTGAAAGATGGAAGCGGCCGTAAAAACGTTCTTGAGAAACGCATTGCTGCCGTTGATGGCGAAGCTGATCTGCGCCTTCGCCGTCGCGCTCGTGGCATCCGTCACCACAATCTCGGGAATGTACGTTCCCTGGCCGCCGATCAACGGGCTCGTGATCTGCCCAGACGACGCGTCCAGCGACATACCCTCGGGCAGCGGAGGATAGCTGCCGCTATCGTCGACTGAAAAGCTGTAAGGCGGAGTCCCGCCCGTCGCGGCAATCGTACAGCCCGCATACGCTGTGTTTTGCGTTCCTCCCGGGCAGCTTGTGGTGGTGATACTCAACGGCCCGCCGGACGACGTCAGAGTCACTTTCGCCGAAGCTGTCACCGATCCCGCCGCGTTGGTCGCCGTCAGAACGTAAGTGGTCGTCGTCTCCGGGCTCACGTTCACTGTGCCGCTGGCCGAGGTCGACGCAAGATTCCCCGGCGCAATATTGAGCGTCGTCGCGCCGGACGTCGCCCAGCTCAGCGTGCTGATCCCGCCCAGCGTAATGCTCGTTGGGCTTGCCGTGAACGAGCTGATCGTTGGCAGGCTCGGCTGGGTCACCATCACGGTCACCGTCGAAGTCGCCGTGCCCGTGGTGTTCGTGGCAGTCAGCGTGTACGTGGTCGTCGACGCCGGGCTCAGAACCACCGATCCGCTCGCCGATGTTGACGCAAAAGTCCCCGGCGTAACAGCGACGCCGGTCGCTCCCGAAGTGGCCCAATTCAACGTGGTGCTTGTGCCCGCGATAATCGACGCCGGGCTCGCGGAAAAGTTGCCGATCGTCGGCGCGGCAACCTCTTTGATGGTTGGGAACGCCTTCGTGCAACCCGCCAGCCCCGCGAATACTGGCAGAAGAACGAGTGCGCAGACAACGATCCAGGATTCTTTGTGCTTATGGACGCCTGATTGCAATGCGTGACGCGAGTGGGGGGAGTGCATGCGCCGCCTTCCGCTCGACGATCCTGTTGCCGCTGCTCGCCGCGTGTCCTTCGCGGCAGCGGTTCTCAAGACCATTCGAGGATGCGCAGCCCTGGGGGAAATGTTTCGCTTCAAAATCTGATGGTGCTCTATGAGCCGGTCAAAGCCGGCCATAGGCCCATGTTGGGTTCTCTGCCCTGTCTCTCAACAATGCGCGAAGAATCTGCTTTTGGGTACATGACAAAAGTCACGTTGGGCCGTGGTCAACAGTCCGCGCGACGCGTCCAGGCTCTTTGATTGGGTTGGCCGGTTCGCCAGGGATAGCCGGACAGCACGTTCTCTTAATCTCAATCCAAGCAACGAATGTACGAATGTTCGCATCTGGGTCGTCTAAGATCATGTAGGCAAGCCTCAGCCAAAGCAAACATGTTAAGCCCGCTATCGATGTGGGATTCCCGACCCTGATCTCTCGGATCGGCTAAATCTCTCCCCCCTCATTCTTGGTGGACGCATCTTCCTGGAGGCCTTGGATGAAGAACTGGATGAATTGTCCAGACAATTGCGTTGAGGTGATTCGCCGTGTCTCTTCCGTGCCTGCTTTGTTCTGGTCTGCGCGCATTCCGGTTCTTCTCATGTTTTCGTTTGGTTTCATCGGGTGCGGGAACCACGGGGATTCCTTTGTATCTCGGGGAAGTGGCCTTACCGGCTCCGTTTTCGGGGGTCAGCAACCTGTAAGCGGCGCTTCGATTCAACTGTACGCGGTTGGATCAACTGGAGACGGGTCCGCGGCGACGCCGCTGATGAGCGCGACCGTGACCACCAGCGATGGCACGGGGGCAATGAATAGTAATGCGAATGCAGGGAACGCCAACAACACCCTGCTCGCTGGTTCCTTCACAATCACTGGCGACTACAGTTGCCCTACAGCGGCTTCGGAGGTCTACCTGGTCGGCGCTGGCGGGAATCCCGGCTTGGGCTCCGGCACGAATGCCAACCTTTCGCTGATGGCCGCCCTGGGGCAATGCGGCAGTCTGTCCTCGTCGACTTACATTGTTCTGAACGAGTTGACAACCATCGGCACGATTGCTGCGTTGTCGAACTTCATCAGCTCGTACGAAAACGTGGGATCAGGCTCCAGCGACCTTTCGCTGTTGCAAACGGGATTCTCAGTTGTCAACGAATATACCGATATAACCAGCGGAACTGTGCCCGGTCCCGCGTTGCCCGCCGGATACTCTGCATCCAGCGTTGCGCTTCAGACACTTGGCGACATCATCGCTGCCTGCGTCAACTCGGCTGGTGGCGTGGCAGGGGACGGTAGCCCTTGCGGCCAACTCTTCACCCTGGCAACTATTTCAGGCAGCCCGGCCCCGACCGATACGGTGGGAGCCATCGTCAACATCCTCCGTCAGCCGACGGCCAATGTTGCCCAGATATTTTCGCTGCTTCCAACAAACAGTCCATTTCAGCCCACACTTTCGGCTGCACCCGCGAATTGGGAGCTGCCCATTACTTCCAACACAGCCACTCAACTGGTCTTCACCGTGCAGCCATCAGCCACTGTTGCGGGATCTCCCATCTCACCCGCGGTTGCCGTAGCCATTGAAGATGCAGGCGGCAACCCGCAAACCTCAGCGACCAATACGGTGACGCTCGCGATCGGGGCGAACCCAAACAGCGGAATGCTGTCTGGCACAATGTCCGTCAACGCGATCAATGGGGTCGCGACATTCTCCGGCATCAGCATCAATAATGCGGGCGCCGGATACGCATTAACTGCCTCGAGCCCCGGACTTACAGGCGCCATAAGCGGAACCTTCAACGTGACGGCTCCCATTGGTTTCGTGCCCGCGTCGCATACCATTTGCAGCCAGACCTCAGGTTCTTCGGGTTCGGCGTGTACGCTTGCAGCATCCACGACTGCGGGAAATACCGTCATTGCGGGGCTTACGTGGTCCAACGCTTCGGCTTCGATCAACAAAGTCGTCGGCAGTGCCGCCAGCTCCTACTTCTTCCCCTATGCCCAGGTTTGCGGTGCTGGGTCTTGCTCAGCCATTCTGATCTGCCGGGATTGCGCAGCGCTGACGAGCGTTACTCCCAATTTCACTCAGAGCACGCTGTACAACCTGAGTGCGGAAGAATACTCGGGGATCGCGGCGATCGGGATCACTGGAACCGCAACTGGAACCAGCACGGCTCCCGGCTTAACCATCGCCACTGGAGACCCGAACGATTGGCTGGTGGCAGTAACTTCCAGCCTCGGCAATTCCGGCATACCCGCTGCGGGAACTGGCAATTTAGAAAATGCGTCTCGTACAGGGTCATCGAGCAGCGGCGTCGCCGGCGCGGCCTGTGACAACACCGCCGCGGCCGCGGGAAGCCTCTCCTGCTCCGTCGCCATAACTTCAGGTGCATGGTCTGCAGTCGGCGTGGAGCTGCGTACGACCTACCCGACCACCTACATCTGGCCCGACTGCGATGCCACGCATCCGTGTGTCATTCACGAGAAGGACACGGTTGCGCTCGGCACAGGCTCGGACGTATTAACCGGCCCATTCAAGGTCACCGTGCCGCCCACCCTGCCTGGCAACCTGATGAAACTCACCATCACCCATCCCAGCGCAGCGACAATCTCGTCGATTACCGATGACCACGCAAATACATGGACGACGGGCGCGACGACGACTGACAGCGAAAACGCTGTGACGACAGAGGTCCGGTACGTTTGCGGAGCGGCGACGGGAACGTCAGTCATCACCGTTGCGTTCAGCGAAGCCATCACGGACGGTGACGTAGCACAGTTCAGCTACGACGAGGTGAGTGGAATTGCCTCATCTGCCTGCGGAGATGGAGACAGCGGCTCCAATGGGAATCAGGGCGTTCTGAATCCCGGTCCGATTACGACAACATCCAACGGCGATTTGATCTTAACTTTCGGCATCTGTGCTTCCGGGTCTACGGAGAATGGAAACCAGGCAGGTGTTGCGATGCCTGACGATCTATCGGCCAAAATCGCGGAGAATGCTTACGATCAGTTCATGTCGATGGTGCGCGTGCAGGCGTCGGCGGGTGCAATCAATCCGACGATTTACGCCAATGCTCAGGACGTGGTTAACCGGGGAGGGCTGTACTCAAATATTGTCTCTCAGGCATTCAAAGCGTCCAGCGGCGCGGGAACACAACCCAGCGGCATCCACGTTGTGACGGATATGATGTTTTACAATTGGAGTACGTTGGGGTGGAATCCCCTTCCATCGAATGGCAATGCCCTCGTATTCTCCACGTCCAATCCCAGTTCCGGGTTCGGGATGACGAATCTGGCGGATAACTACGGCACCACCTATACGAGAACCCCCTACACAGACCCGACGGTGGACCCGCAGCAATACTCAGCATGCCTCGGCTCGAACGTCTCAGCCCGGGATCGCATCTTTAGCTTCACTCCGGATGTGATGCAGACGCACGTTGAGATTTACACAATCTCCGGCGCGGAAAACGCAACCGGGACAGGCTGCGTGGGCACCACAGTGAATCACGCCGCGGGCGTCCAGGGAGCGGCCGCCAACGATAACATCGTGGGCGACCCGGTCATTACGCCAACCATCAACGCCGGAGCGAACAGCCTGATTATTGCCACATCCTATTTGGGGACCGGGCCTCCGAGCGGGATGTGCATCTCCGGAGGAGTGGCGCCTCCCGCTTGTACGGGACAATCGGCGGGAGTGGTCTTCAATTCCATCTACGCCACGGGGATGACGGATCAATCGAGCTGGAGCACGGGTGACCCATTCGTGTTCTTCTACACGAACTCGACCAGTCCCAGGTCGATGGATTACCTGATGGCAAATGGGACGGCGGCGACGAGTTACTACGGAGCCGCCATTGAGATCCTGGGAGCGGCTCCGTCGGTATCGGGGTTGCTCACGCCAACGGTGACGGTGACGCCGTCCACATCGAGCATCACCATACTGCAATCGCTTTCTGTCACAGTCACGGTCGGCAGCGGAAGCGGCAACCCAACGCCCACCGGAACGGTCACGCTGACCGAGGGCGGTTACTCTTCCGCGCCGACAACGCTCAGCGGCGGCAGCGTCACCGTCAACATCCCGGCGGGATCGTTGGCCATCGGGTCGAATCCGCTTACCGTCAGCTACACGCCTGACGCCGCTAGCTCCTCGACCTACAACTCTGCTACAGGAACATCGCCGGCTGTGACGGTGACCCAGGCAACACCGGTGGTGTCGGCATGGCCGACGGCAAGCGTCATCACCTACGGTCAGACATTGGCGTCGTCAACTCTCACGGGCGGCACAGCCTCGGTGCCTGGCGCCTTCGCCTGGACCACGCTGAGCATTGCTCCCGGCGCAGGAACGCCGTCAGAGAGCGTAACCTTCACGCCCACTGACGCGATCGACTACAACACGGTGACGGGATCTGCCACGGTTACGGTGAACAAGGCGATCCCGACGGTGACGGTTTGGCCGGCGGCCAGCAACATCTCCGCCGGGCAGACGCTGGCCTCGTCCACATTGACCGGAGGCACGGCTTCGGTCCTGGGCACTTTTGCTTGGACCACGTCGGCCACAATTCCCCCTGTGGGAACGACCGCCGAGAGCGTGACCTTTACGCCCACTGACGCGATCGACTACAACACGGTGGCCGGACAGGTTAACGTCACGGCGAACAGCTCGACGTCGCCGACGGTGTCGGCATGGCCTACCGCCGGCGTCATCACCTACGGGCAGACGTTGGCTTCGTCGACCTTGACGGGCGGTACGGCCTCGGTGCCTGGCACCTTCGCCTGGACCGCGCCCGGCACGACTCCCGGCGCAGGCACACCGTCAGAGAGCGTGACCTTCACGCCCACTGATACCACCGATTACAACGCGGTCACGGGTTCTGTCGCGGTAACAGTGACAAAGGCGACTCCAACGGTGTCAGCTTGGCCCGCCGCCGGCGCCATCACCTATGGGCAAACGCTGGCTTCATCCACGTTGACCGGAGGTACGGCTTCCGTCCCCGGCGCCTTTGCCTGGACCACCGCAAGCACGGCTCCCGGCGCAGGTACCGCCACACAAAGCGTGACTTTTACACCGTCTGACGCGACCGACTACAACACCGCGGCAGGGCAGGTGAGCGTCACAGTGAAAAAGGCGACGCCAACGGTGTCGGCATGGCCGGCGGCCAGCGCCATCTCTTACGGGCAGACGCTGGCTTCGTCCACGCTGACGGGCGGCACCGCTTCCGTCCCCGGCGCCTTCGCCTGGACCGCGCCCGGCACGACTCCCGGCGCAGGCACACCGTCAGAGAGCGTGACCTTCACGCCGACTGATACCACCGATTACAACGCGGTCACGGGTTCTGTCGCGGTGACAGTGAACAAGGCGACTCCAACGGTGTCGGCATGGCCGGCGGCGAGCGCCATCAACTACGGACAGACGCTGGCTTCTTCGACACTGACCGGAGGCACGGCTTCCGTCCCCGGCGCCTTCGCCTGGACTTCGGCAAGCACGGCTCCCGCCGCAGGAACACCATTAGAAAGCGTGACCTTCACGCCCACTGACGCAACCAACTACACAACCATCACGCATACGGTCCAGCTCACAGTGAACAAAGCCCTCTTGACCGTGACGGCAACTAACGCCTCAGTGCCCTACAACCAAGCCATTCCGAATCTCACTTACAGCACGGCCGGCTACGTGAATGGGGACACTTCTTCAGTCCTTAGCGGTGCGCCGGCGGAGACGACGACAGCTACGCAAGGTTCGCCGGTTGGAACCTATCTCATCACCATCACCCAGGGCACGCTCGCCGCAGCCAATTACAGCTTCCAGTTCGTGAACGGCACATTGACCATTACCGCTTCGGGAAACACGGCCGCGCCTACGGTGACCACCAGGGCCGCATCGAATGTTCGAACAAACAATGCCACGTTGAACGGCACCGTAACCGCGAACAATGCCACCACGCAGTACTGGTTTGCCTACGGAACCAACAGTTCCTCTTTGACTCACACAACAACAGAAACTGGCGCATTGAAGGGAACGTCAGCCACGTCGGTGAACGCGTCATTGACGGGGTTGAGGGCGAGCACCACTTACTACTTTCAGGTTGTCGCATCCAATGCGGTGGGCATCACCTACGGCGCGGTTTTGAGCTTCACTACGAGATTTTGAGCTTCACTATTTGAGCTTCACTACGAGATAGGGGAGCGCCGGGTTCGGACGCGGTGGCACGCTCGCCCGCCGAACAGCCGCGTGGCCCGGCCCCTTGCTCTAATCGCTGCTTGCCTTCTCCGCGAGCATCTCCGCCGCTCTCGCCTCCGCCGTCGCCTTGTCCATCGCCTTGCCGAGCTTCTGCGTCATCACCTGGAAGTGATATCCCATCACCGCCAGCGTCATCGCCACGCCAAAGCAGCGCCGGTATTTCGTCGCCGCCGCCGCCAGAAATTTCCAATAGCTCCACTGGTGCCGCCCAAACACCCCCTGCCGCACGATCGAATTCACCAGCGCGCGCATATTGGCGCCGGTCAAAAATGGAGGACTCGCCTGCTTCTTCGCTCGCTCGCCCGCCGCCCTTTTCGACGGCTTCGGATGCGCCCGATTCAGGTAGAGCTTCACGCGCTCGTAGTAGGCCTCGCAGTTGTAAATCCTCTTCATCACGTCGCGGTAGCCTTCCACCAGCTTTGCCGAATCCATGCGCGGCAAAAAGTTCAGCCTGTCGCAAAAGGTGTTATTGCCGCCGCCCGAGTCCAAAATCCGGTCTTCCCGCCGCAAGCGCCGAAACAGTTGTGTCCCCGGCATCGCCTGCAGCAGCCCCACCATCGCAATCGGAATCCCGCTCTTCTGGATGAACTCCACCATGCGATCGAAAATGTCTTCCTTATCCGTGTCAAAGCCCAGGATGAATCCGCCCATCACCTGCATCCCGTAGCTCTGGATCGTGGCCACGCTCTCCAGCAAACTTCGCCGCGTGTTCTGCAGCTTGTTGCTCGCAATCAGGCCTGACTCATCCGGCGTCTCTACGCCAAGAAACACCGATCTGAATCCCGCATCCTTCATCAGCTGCATCAGCTCCACATCGTCGGCCAAATTCAGCGAGGCCTCCGTAATGAAGTCGAATCGCGCGCCTGTCTCCTCGCGCCACTCGGCCATGGCCCGCAGCAGCTCCTTGGCCCGCGCCTTGTTGCCGATAAAGTTGTCATCCACGACAAACACGGTCTCGCGCCAGCCCGCCGCGAGCAACTGGTCCAGCTCCGCCAGCACCTGCGCCACAGCCTTGGTCCGCGGCCGCCGCCCGTAAATCTCGATAATGTCGCAGAACTCACAGTTGAACGGGCAGCCGCGCGAGTACTGCACGGTCATCGTCGAGTAGCGCTTCATCTTGATCAGGCTCAGATCGGGCAGCGGACTCGAAGCCATCTCCGGCCGTTCCGCCGCCTGATACACGGGCCGCGCCGTCCCCGCTTCCAGCTCCCGCGCTAAATCTCCAATCAGGCTCTCCGCTTCGCCGATCACCACGTGGTCCGCCTTCAACTCCTCCGCCGCCACGCTGCTCGCAATCGGCCCGCCCACAACCGTACGCAGCCCGCGCGCGCGGCAACGCTCCACGATCTCCACCAGCGACTCGCGCTGGATGTGCATCCCGCTCACAAAAACCACATCGGCCCACTTCAGGTCGCGGTCCCGCAGCCGCTCCACATTCGTGTCCACCAGACGCCTCTTCCACGTGCCCGGCAGCAACGCCGCCACCGTCATCAGGCCCAGCGGAGGCTGCGCCGCCCGCTTGCCCAAAAACTTGAGTGCGTGTTTGAAGCTCCAAAATGTCTCAGGGAATTCCGGGTAGATCAGCAGCGCGTTCATAAGCCATCTCTCAGCAGAATCAGCAGGAAGAGTGGCTGCGCGGGCGCGATCGACGGATTCAGGCCGTGCTTCCCCTGATGGAAGCAGTGCGGCCCCGCTCGGTGCGGCGAACTAGTCCTAGATCCATTCTCCCACCGAAAGGGTGAAAAACTGGTCAAATGTGAACAGTTTTGCGGCAAGCCGTGCGCCCGCGCGCCAAAACCGCCGCTAGCTCAGCTAACTCCGCCAACTCCGCTAGCTCCGCTATAATCAAATCAATGAAGCACCCTGCCACTCGCCGCGCCCTCTTGATCGCCGCCCGCGCAGCCGCGGCTGCGGCGGCTCCGGCCGCCTAGACTCCTGCTTCATCTCATCGCCAAAATTCAGTTCTTGGATTGCAGTTAACACTTATGGTGTATGGTGTCCGAGCCACGAACTCGTCGCTCTGAACCCTGACCCCTGATCTCTGATCCCTGCGCCGGGGCCCTCATCGACGGGTCTTCGTCGATGGGGGGCTGTATTCTGGAGTCATCATGGAAGAGTTTTCCCGCATTCAGCGCCTTCCCGCCTACGTCTTCAACATCACCGGCGAGATGAAGATGGCCGCGCGCCGCCGTGGCGAAGACATCATCGACTTCGGCATGGGCAACCCTGACGGCGCCACGCCCGCCCATATAGTAGATAAGCTCATTGAGGCGGTCAGGAAGCCCACCACGCATCGCTACTCCGTCTCGCGCGGCCTGCCCCGCCTGCGCAAGGCCGTCTGCAACTGGTACAAGACGCGCTACGACGTCGATCTCGATCCCGACTCTGAAGCCATCGTCACCATCGGCTCCAAGGAGGGCATCGCCCACCTCTGTCTCGCCATCCTCGATTCGCGCGATACCGTGCTCGTTCCCAACCCCAGCTACCCCATCCATATTTACGGCCCGGTTATTGCCGGAGCGCACATCGTCAGCGTCCCCGTCCACAACCAGGAAAGTTTCCTCGCCCAGCTCGAGGAGCTCATCCCGCGCATGACGCCGCGCCCCAAGGCCCTCATCGTCAACTTCCCCTCGAACCCCACCACCGAATGTGTCGACCTGCCTTTCCTCGCGCGCCTCGTCGCGCTCGCCCGCGAGCACGGCTTCTATCTCATTCAGGACCTCGCCTACGCCGACATCGCCTTTGACGGCTACCGCCCGCCCAGCGTCATGCAGGTTCCCGGCGCCAAAGAAGTCGCCGTCGAGTTCTTCACGCTCTCGAAGTCCTACAACATGCCCGGCTGGCGCGTCGGCTTCATGGTCGGCAACCAGCGCCTGGTCAACGCGCTCGCCCGCCTCAAGAGCTATTTTGACTACGGCACCTTCACGCCCATCCAGGTCGCCGCCATCGCCGCGCTCGAGGGGCCTCAGGAATGTGTCGCGCAGATCTGCGATAACTACCGCCGCCGCCGCGATGTCCTCGTCGACGGGCTCAACAAGGCCGGCTGGACTGTCGCCAAACCCAAGGCGACGATGTTCGTCTGGGCTCAGATTCCCGAGGCCTACCGCGATCTCAAGTCGCTCGAATTCTCGAAGCTCCTGCTGACCGAAGCCAAAACCGCCGTGAGCCCTGGGATTGGATTTGGCGACTACGGCGACAACCACGTCCGCTTCGCCCTGATCGAGAACGAAGAAAGGACGCGGCAAGCATTGAGGGGGATTAAGCAGATGCTAGCGAAGGGTGTAGTCCCTGCGTAGAAACAAAATCAGGGTGCCCCATCCTTTCCGCGTCGTCTGCGGAAAGGGTGGGTGACAACCCCGCCAGGCGCTGCGTGGCATTAAGGCCATGCTCGCCAAAGGCGTCGTGCCCGCGTAATGCTCAGGAAGCTCCCGTAGGGAGCGCAAGAAAATAGCCCAGGGCGTCAGCCCTGGGATCCGGGCCGTTCAATTCAAAATAACAAAGTACGCGGCGCAGCCGCGCCGTCTCAAGCGATACGCCGAGTTAGTGAAACCACCGAGACATTAGGTATGAGAGCCCAGCGACGAACGGCGCGCCGACCCGAACCCATGCCTCAGCGACGAAGGCATTCGAGAACCGAATCGCAACCCGGAGCTCTAGCATGACCACCGCCTCAAAACGCGGACGGCCTCGACGTCTCTGGAGTGAACGCCCCAAGGGCGGCGTCCCAAGCGGTACGCGCGCAACTTGCCTTGCCTAATCCACCGGCGCACCGTCCGGCAAGAGCAGCCCATTATGCGCGCAGCACGATGAACACGAAGTAGATGCACCGCTGGCTCCGCGGCGGCACCAAGAACAGTTCCGTTTGTCATGATTACCCCTCGAACCGTTGAAGATTGGTCTTGGGGTGTGCCTGCGACTATGAGGCTAGAGCTCCCGCACACCCGAACAATTGGCTGTCAAACTGCCAACGTCCAGGCTTCGGCGGATGGCTGCCATGCAAGAGGAACCAGAATCTGCGCGTCCAGCTCAAGCCGCAAAACCGGCCGACGACACAGCAGAGCTTCCTCTTCAGCGAAAGAATTTTAATGGATATTCGATCCCGTAGGTCGCGCGCATTTTCTCGCCAGCCAACCAGCACCTTCAAAATCCGCTCAAACTTCTCGCAACGCAGTACGTAATCGAGGACTTCGTTGCCAAAGAGGACATGGGCCGTCTGATCCTTGGAATCGAAGAATTCTAGGGCCTCGTCGGTTGTCAGCTCGGAGCCACCGTCGCCCTTTTTGAAGTACCGGAAGACGTTTAAGTCAGCGAACGTCGTGAGGATCGACTTGACCATTAGCTCAAAAGCATCAAGCCTGGCTCGCGCACCAAGGAGCCGGACCAAATTCCGACCGCTCGCATTCGGCAGGACCGAGAAGTCAATGCGAGTGAGCGAGTCGTAGCGACTGAATGAGTAGGGAGGCTCTTGCTCAAGGACCCGCCCTGTAATCGGATCTGTGAAGAATCCCTGGGGCCAGCCGTAGCCTCCGGAAGCGCCGTCATTCGCCGTCAGTTCGAACTGACTCATGAATGCGGCCAATGAACCTGGAACGGCCGAGCGGACGCACTCTGCGATTTCTCGCTCGAATGTGTGCATTGCGCTGGTCCGCCGCTTACATTCCATTGGGCCAGACGGCCCGATGATGTCCCATCGTGGCGAGGAGGCGGGGAAAGAATCCACTCCAATCCAGCAGTTGGCCGAACCCGCCGGCACAGATTCCACTTTGTACGTCGCGGTCTCGACCTCGGGACCGGAAGCGCCCAAAATCGTATAGCCTCCGCCCAGAGGCCGCGCCGGCTCCGACAGTATCCGCTTACAAATCGGGTTGGAATTCATCCCCACGCTAAAATTGTACGGCGAATCTTGTCTCTACAAACCAATCGTGGCCGCTAATCTTCAATCGAAGTCGGCGGGCACCCAGCCACTTGCGACGCGCCACCCTCGCCACAACAATTCCTTTGTCATTTCCGCCCCACGCGGTATAGCCTTAGGCCCGGTCCATTTGGCCCAGGCTGAGCCTCACGGGTCAAGCAATCACAACAATCAAACTTTCCCCGAGGAGGAGAAATCATGAAATTCATGGTCGTATGGAAGACTGTCCCCGGTAAGTACAAGACCGCGCTTGAGCAATTTCTGAAAACGGGCGGCCCAGCGCCGGCCAAAGCCAAAACAGTAGGACGCTGGCATGTTCCAGGGTCAATGCTTGGCTGGCACCTGATTGAAGCGAGCGGACCGGAGGCTCTTGCCGAGCACGCCGCCGAATGGGCAGACGTTCTGGAATTGGAAATCTACCCCGTCATTGAAGACGCCGCAGCCGGAGCTGCTGCGAAAAAGGTCTTCGGCAAATAGCCCCGCAAGGCTACGCCCCATCCCGGCCGGGTTCCCCATCCTGGCTTTGCTAGGGTGGGGTCGGCCCCTCGTTCCATTCACCTCTTCACTCGTTCACTCCTTCACTCCATCTGTGAATGTCAAGTCCCCCACCAATGCCGAACTGCCGTAAACCGCTGAAAACGCACGCAAAAAACATCCGCCAAGTTTGCCGATTATTTCCTTTGAGGTCGCTAGACTTGTCTTAGGTAGGCAAGCCGCAGGTTCGTCAGACTCGCCTCCTCAGGAGGGCAGAAATTAAATAAAGAAATTTTTTGGGGTGCCAAAAGCGCAGAAAGTCCACGTAACGCTTTTAGAATCAACAAATCGACCTCAAAATCCTCGCCGATTTTTTGCGATTTTTATCGATTTTTGTGCGCAAAACGGCCCTGATTCGCCCGGATTTCACGATTCCTTGCGCGAATGGGTGCGTCCCCTGTCGCCCGCGAGGGCACGCAAAACGCCGTAACTCCCGCGCGCACCCACGCCGCAAATCTGGGACGCACTTCTCCACCGTGCGGTATAACGGTCCTGTCAGCCCGCCATGCGGTGAGTCCCCAGCCGCACGCGAGGGTGGGGGTCATGATTGCGTTCGATGTTGAGCATGGAGCGGTCCACTTTCCCGCGGATCGCCGCCACCGTCTCTGGATTCGTCCTTCGATTCTGATCGGAACCGCTGCCGTGATCGCGTCGCTGGTGGCCGCGGCGTGGATTGAGATGGCCGTGGCCGGCCTGCCGCACATTCCGCCCGTCCCCGTGGTGTATCCCAACAGCTTTATTGGGCCGCACGGCTTCCCGCTCTGGGTTCGCTACTGTCACTTCTTCAACTTCCTCTTCGTCACCATGCTCATCCGCAGCGGCCTCTCCATCCTTGCCGATCATCCGCGGCTCTATTTCAACGACGACTGCACGCCGAACAGCGAGTGGATCCGGCTCACGCCCTTGAGAGTTCCGCGCGACCGCCTGTGGACGGCGAAGGACGACGCACGCTACCTCACTCCTTTCATCGGCACTCCCGGCTACCGGCACACCATCGGCATCGCGCGCGTGTGGCACTTCATCAACGTGCACGGCTTCATCCTCTGCGGCCTGTATTTCGTCGCCATGCTCTTCACTACCGACCAGTGGAAGCGCCTTGTGCCCGCTTCGCCCACGGTCGTTTTACAGGCGTGGAATACCTGGGTCCACTACGCCACCTTTCATCTGCCTGCCGAGCCCAACGGCTTTTACGGCTACAACGCGCTGCAGCAGATCGCCTACTTCACCGTCGTCTTCGTGTTCGGTCCCCTGGCCATCCTTACCGGCATTGCCATGTCGCCTGCGGTGGTGAATCACTTCACCTGGTACGCGAAGCTATTCGGCGGCCGGCAATCGGCGCGCTCCATCCACTTCCTCACCATGCTCAGTTTTCTCGCGTTTCTGGTCGTGCACATCACGCTGGTGGTCATGACCGGGTTCGCGCGCAACATGAACCACATCGTGCTCGGCACCAACGACGCGGGACGGCTGGGCGTCTGGCTCGGCTTCGTGGGCATTGGCGTCGTGGTGCTGTGCTGGATCGCGGCGCACTATCTCTCCTGGTTTCAGCCGCGCGCGCTGCAACATGCGCTCAAATTTGTCACCTATCCCATGCAACTGCTCACGCTGAACCGGCTGATGCCGCAGCAAACCTATTCTGAGAAGGACATTTCGCCCTATTTCTGGCCCAACGGCAAGCTGCCCGTGCGCGACGACTGGAAGCGCCTGGCCGAGGACCACTTCCGCGATTTCAAGCTCAAGGTCGGCGGCCTGGTCGAAAATCCCGTCGAGCTTTCGCTGGCCGAGCTGCGCAATCTGGGCGAACTGGAGCACATCGCCATGCACCATTGCATCCAGGGCTGGAGCGGCATTGCCAAGTGGGGCGGCATCCCCATGAAGACGCTGATCGATCTCGTTCGCCCCAGGCCGGAAGCGCACACCGTCGCCTTCTTCTCCTTTGGCGAAGCGCTCTACGGAGGGCCCTACTACGATACCCAGAGCCTTGAGAACGTGCTCAAGCCGCAATGCCTGCTCGCTTCCGAGATGAACGGCCAGCCGCTGCCCGATGTCTACGGCGCTCCCTTGCGGCTGCGCGTCGAAAATCAGCTCGGCTACAAAATGGTCAAGTGGATCGAGCGCATCGAGTTTGTCGAATCGGAAAAGAAGCTGGGCGCGGGAGAAGGCGGTAAGAACGAGGACGATGAGTACTTCGACCTTCTGCCGAACATCTGAGGAACTGAAGGACGCATTTTGCGAGTTGAAGGCACGAGCACCAGCGATAGACGGACTGAGCACGTTGCGGTGCTGCTCGGGCGCTTGCGGCTGGCGTGGCTGCTTGACCATTTTCCGCCCCGCGTGGTCTGGGCGATCTATGTCGGCGTGAACGGCTTCCTCACCATTGCGCTGCTGGCGCTGCTGGCGGTCGTCACCGGCAGCCCCTTCGTCTTTCCGTCGCTCGGCCCCACGGCCTACCTTCTGTTCATCGCTCCGCTGGCGGAGAACTCGAGCCCGCGGAACACCATCCTGGGCCACGCCATCGGCCTCGCCTGCGGCTATGCCGCGTACTCCCTTACCGGCGCCGCCAACCTGCCTTTTGGTGTGCATCCCGGCGTCTACTGGCCAAGGATTCTTGCCGCCGCACTGTCGCTCTCGGCCACAGGCGCCCTGATGGTTCTTATGCGTGCCGATCATCCTCCCGCCGGCGCCACAACGCTCATCGTTTCGCTGGGCATCATCTCGAAGCCCAAAGCGTTGGTCATTATTGAAGTGGCGGTCTTTCTCCTCGTCGCACAGGCCATTGTCATCAATCGGCTGGCCGGGCTGCCGTATCCACTTTGGAGATACAGCGAGAAGCCCAATCCGCGATGATCGCCGCTCACAGACGCGCAATTCGGTGCGATAACGTTCCAAACAATGGCGCATAAGCCCGCCGGAGAGCCCCGCAATGCCCGCCTAAGCGTCGAAATGCGAAATAACTCGCGACCTTTTCCTTCGAAATGTTCAATATTCCTTGACCATTTGCCCATGTTTCGGGCAATTTCCAGGTCCACCACTCGATGATTCGCGAAACTCGAAGCGAACATTTGGCGGGTAGCTGTTCAAGGATCTGCGAACCTTTCGCGGGGTCGCGTTACCGCCAAGTTGAACATTTCGGGCGCCTTGATCGAGCGCTTTGACTCGCCGCGCCAGGCCCTCGAAAGTCACCCCGTTCCGCCCCGCTCCATCCGTCTGACGGCAGCGCAGAGTAGCCAAAGCTCCCTCTTCAAAATGCCGGTGACTTGCTCGGTTCGTAACCGAGCAAGGCCCTGACCTTCATGTGTGTGGGAAGGTGCCCCAACCCAGGAGGTTTGTTGGCGTCCCCGACGGGATTTGAACCCGTGTTATCGCCGTGAAAGTCCAGCAATGAGGAATGGACCACGATGGACAGGAATGGACAACAGTAGCAGAATCATCAGGTTTCATGCGGGTTCGGTGACTGTGTGCAATGACAGCCATAGACAGCGATAGACTCGTTTTTCGCATCAATCGTCACCGGATCGTCACCGCTTTTTTTGTCCGGCATTCGCTGTAATCGACTCAACTATTCCCCTTCTGATTTCAAGCCCCGACGTGGTGAGCACAGCCGAAGATGCTCAAGATATGCACACAGAAAATTTGAGCACCTTCGGGAGATTTGAGCACCTTGGAAGATGCTCAACCCGCTACGAAGATGCTCAAGAGAGAGAGTATAAGTCTTTTATTATCCATAGGTGCTCAATTAGTCTGTGTGAGCATCTTCTGAGCACCTTCGACGGGTTCATTGCTTGCGTCAATGGTTGCGGGCAGCATCGTGTCAAGGCCGTTGACGGCGGTGTGGACTTGCTCTGCGGCGATCCTGGCGTACCGTTTGGTCATGCGCAAGTCGCGGTGTCCAAGCTGAGATGCGATCACGTCTAATTCGGTCCCACGCTGCCTGAGCCAAGTGGCGAAGGTGTGCCGGAGATCGTGCAGCCGAATATCCGAGATGTTGAGCAGCCGACAGACGCGGTGAAAGGCCATGCTTACGGCTTCCGGGGTCACATCAGGGAAGAGCAAGGCATCGGGGTCCGGTTCCTCCGGTGCGATGGAAGTCAGCACACGCAGAGCGAAGCTATTCAAGTGGACTTCTTTCGGCTCGTCATTCTTTGACGTGGGGAGCAGGATCCGCGCGCCGTCCACATACTGCCACTTGCAGCCGAGCAATTCACTGCGGCGCATTCCTGTAGCGGTGAGCAGGGCGAAGATCGGCTTCATGGATTCTGGCGACGCGGCCAGCACGCGGCGGAATTGATCGGGGCTGAGATGCTGGCTGCGTTCGTCTTTGAACTTTGGCGATTTGACATCCAAGCAAGGATTCAGACCGCGCGGCAATAGCTTCCACTCGCCGCAAGCCAGCCGGAATAGATGCTTGAGCGTAACCAGTTCCTTGTGCACGCTGGACTTGCTTACCTTGCCGAGACGCGTGGTAACGAAGCCCGACACTTGTTCGGAAGTCACGGCTGCAAACTGGCCGGTGAAGAATGCTTTCATATCGGCCACGATCCCGGTTTCCCGCTCGTAAGACTTTGCCCCAAGGCGCGGTTTCTGGTAGGCGAGATACTTATCGGCCACGTCGCCAAAGGAGTCCTGGCAGGGCAGCACTTCGCCCGGTTTCAGGGCGCGCTGTGTGCGGACCTGTCGCCGTTCGACGGCACGGAAGGTTCCGGCTTCATCGTGGGTAGCAGCGTCATCGTGGGTATCGACATTCTGCGCGGGCTTGCGGATGCGGTGTCCCTGTGCATCCGTGTAGCTCACCCACCATGCTTTGCGATCCTTGCGCCAATAAAGCCCGTCATATTTTTTTTGCCTTGGCATGTTTCCTCTCTTTCGCCTTGCGGCTTCCCACGGTTTTCTTCCGCGCTTCCCATGACCATCGTTTTGAGGTACAGGCCGCAGAACACCGGATCTTTGTTTTGTTTTTGCTGTGATCGACAAACCACGTATGGCAGACGGAGCAGCTTTTGAGCCTTGTTAGGTCCATGTTGCGGTTGAATACTTCCCACAGGAGCCATAGAATCCGGTCCGTTGCGCGGTTCTGCTCTATCGCCTTATCGCTCATCCCCACGACCCACGGCAGCGGAAGCGGCACATGATCGGCGCTAACTTCGATGTTGCCCGCTGCCCGTTCGCGTCCCTTGATTCGGAGAATGCAGGGATGTTGCATCAGCAATTTGTTAAGCGTATCGAGCGGCGACCCTGGGGCCGGCTCACATGGAGTAGACCCGATGATCGGGGCCGCTAGTTTCACCCATTCCTGTTTTGCTGATGGCGTGGTCACTAGCTTTTCGATTAGGTCCGCTATCGCGCGATCTGGAGAATCGGGCGGAACGTCATTCAGGACGGACGCCAGAACTTCCAGTTTGAACAGATCATCTCCGGCGTAGAGCCACAGCCGCGCAGCGGTGGCAAGCTCCGGTTTCTCCCCTACAACTCTTTGCAGAATCTTTTTGAATTTTCCGTTCGGTTTTGTGCGCTTCATTCGCGGCCTTTCCGGTTCCTACAAAGCAAACAAGTTTTACTATATATGACCATGTAGGATACAGTCAAGACAAATCTGACCAAGAAAGGAACCGCAATGCAACGACCGAACTTGGACGCCACAGCGCCACCCGCTGCAAAGCCGGAGCCGGACCTGTACCGCGTTCGAGACGTGGCTGAAAGGCTCTCTCTTACCTACCGGACAATTCACAGGGCGATCAAGGCAAAACGCATACGGGCAATTCGCTGCGGTGGGGCTGTGTTGATTCCAGCAGCAGAGCTGCAACGCATCGTGGCGAAGGGATTCTAAATGCCCGCAAGCCCTGGCCGATTGGACTTTGCAGCGATGGAGCGGCGAGCGGGGATCGCGACCGCCACGCCGCGAAGCAAGGCCACGCGCCGGCGAATGTCGGCTACTGTCCCTGCCGAGCCTGTGAGCACATCGCCTGATCTGGCGAAAGCGGCCCTTGAATGCGCGCGGCGCGGCTGGCGGATGTTTCCCGTCAAGGTGCGGGGCAAGTTGCCATTGATCGCAGAGTGGCCCGCCCGCGCCTCAAGTGATCCGGCTGTGTTGGAAGCATGGGCGCGGGAATATCCGGGCTGTAATTGGGGAGTGGCAACGGGGCAACCGAGTCACATCGTTGTGATCGATGTGGACGGCGAATCGGGCCGCGCGTCCGTCGCAGAGCTGGAGCGGCAAGGCTTGACGTTCCCCCCAACGCTCACCGTGACCACGGGCCGCGCGGATGGTGGAGAGCACCGCTATTTTCGGATGCCGTCCGGCATCGACATTCACAACGATCAATCCGGCAGAATTGGAGCACACATCGACGCGCGGGGCAGTGGCGGCTTTGTTGTGTGCCCGCCATCCATCCATGCCAGCGGCAAAGTGTATCGCTTTGTCGATCCATCGGCCACAATCGCAGATGCCCCCGAATGGGTTATTGAACGATTGACAGCGCGCCAGCCGAAGCCCACGGCGACGGTACAGGCAAGCCCACAGGTCGTGATGCAGGGCGGGCGCACGAATTGGTTAGTCAGTCTCGCGGGGACGCTCCACAAGCGCGGCGTGGCTGTTGAAGCAATCGAGGCCGCCTTGCTCGCAGAGAACACAGCAAAGTGCTCTCCGCCGTTGCCGGACGCGAAAGTGCGCGCCATTGCGCATGACATTCCGGCGCGCTATCCGAATTCGGATAGGGCGAGAGAAAGTGGCCTGAAACTTGTAGGGCTTGGCGAGCTGCTTTCGCGGCCCGTTGTTCCCGTCGATTGGGTATTGCGGGGACGGCTGGCGGCGGGGAGTGTCTCGATCGTCGCCAGCAAGCCGAAGGTGGGGAAGTCAACACTCGCCCGCAACTTGGCGCTTGCGATAGCACGGGGCGAGTCCTTTCTTGGCTGGCCTGTAAAACATGGACC
>Ga0208034_1000330_pt1 | contig 41076 bp, 41 predicted proteins | sample June2015DPH_8_10_FD_184699 | JGI IMG/M metagenome (GOLD analysis project Ga0208034, IMG submission 184699) | Peatland microbial communities from SPRUCE experiment site at the Marcell Experimental Forest, Minnesota, USA - June2015DPH_8_100... | ecosystem: Environmental > Terrestrial > Soil >...
AACGTTAACGGTAAAGATACCCATCCTCTCTTTGTTTATCTGAAAAAAGAGTTGCCCGGAGGTATTCTTGGAAGCAACATAAAGTGGAATTTTACAAAATTCTTGGTTTCCAAAGAAGGTGTGCCTTTTAAGCGGTATTCGCCAACAACAAAACCCGTTGAAATAGAAGGAGACATCATCAACCTATTGGATAAGTGATACCTCTTCAATCTCAAGTAGATAGGTACATGGTCCCATAGACTGCGCTTTTTGAGTTCCGGTTCCGCTGTCGGCTCCATTGATGAAGTCACAGCATTGTATTTCTCAAGCAAAAATCCCTGTCACGATCCCTCAAATGCCCAGCCGTGCTCGTGCTGTTGGTGCAGCTGCGTGTTAATGGCAATGAGTCTCGGCACCGCATCTTGGGCGTAGATGAGTTGTTCAAAGAACATACGGAATAAGCCGCTTCGTTCTCTTCGCGTACGCCACGTATTCATCGCCCAGCTTCGATGTTAAAAAGCATTCCTCCACGTGAATCCGGTAGCCGAAACCCACACCGAATAAGGCGATGAGCACGAGCACGGCCCCCCACGACTGCAGCACGAACCCCAGCCCGACTATAGCGAGGAGCAATCCGGTATATGCGGGATGGCGCACTAGTCGATACGGCCCGCGGTCAACCACCGCCTGACCCTCTTGAACGCCGACCGTCCGCGAGAAATAACGCCCCAGCACGGCAATCGACCACTGTCGAAGCACAATACCCGCGATCGTGAGGCCGATCCCGAGATAGAAAGCCCAGCTTGGCAACGAGGCAATACCAGACGAGGCAAAGAGGAAGGCTGTCACAAGGGCCAGCAACATGGTCAGTGATAGCAGTAGCTGGGAGCTCTTGTCTTCGTATCTGATCCGTGCGCCGCGGCGACGCGAGTGTGGGATAATGCCCCCAACCACGAGCTCGCTCAACACCCACACCACGTACACGACAAAGAATATTAAGCCTCCAGTAGTCGTCTGGAATAGTTTGGCCGCAATAGTCGTCGGGAATAGTACTGCTAAATAGACCATAAAAACTACTGTATTACGGGGACTACAGCAGATTAAACTTGTTGCTCTGATTATCCATTTATGCCTGTGGTTTTCGCCCGTTTATGACGAAATGACGAGTTCAACGGCCTTCCAATCTTCTTTTTTTTGCTGCTCTTGCATCGTACACGTCAGTATCTAAATCGCTTGTATGACCATTTAAGCTCTTAGGCACGACTAGAAACGCGAGTGCGCCATTGTGCGTCGTTTTGTAAATCGTTGCAGCAGTACCCGTTAGTCGGCGAAACTCGCGCGGTAACCTGATAATCGGATACGCGTGTGACGGCTTCGAACTTTGAACGCTTATTTTGTGCGTGCAAATCGGTTGCACGTGTTCGTGAGTGTGCTGTTTGCATATTACGTTAGTGATTGCCGCGACCACGTAACAGAGGAGGATGTGCGCCAAGCGCAGCGCCTTGCGAATATGATGCCCGTATATCGCGCTGTAAATAAGCTTACAAGCAGCCAAAAACTACTCCTCTACGCCATATTCACGACGAAGGATACGTCGCCGACCACGATCTTCGAGTGTTATAATAAGCTTATCAGCGACGCATGAATGGATCCAAGTTAGCGACGAAATGGCTATCGATATTAGCGCTGGAGTTAGAATTGCTCGGATTCGTTGACATACATCGAAAGGGGCGCGGCTGTTCGGTGGCGGAAAAAAAGAATAGGAATTGTTAAGCCACAAATCACCATTTGCATAAGTGTATGCAATTGAAACCGATAACTGCGACGCTTCTTGTGTTGCTCTTAGCCACTGTTGGAGCAGTAGCAGGTTACGCCATCACCGTTAACAATCTGATCCCTAACACCATGTCAATAATCCCTAACACCATGTCAACGCCGACGCCACCTGGGCCTCAGCTCTCGCAAGCGCAACTAAACGCTATACAACGCGACATGGAGGCTAAGGGTTATAACATTACACAGCCTCTCAAACAGTCTGGCGGCATTGGTTCTGGCGCTAATGGCTCAACGTTCTACAAAGGCGCGATATCCAAAGACCCTGGTGAACAATACAATTTTACTATACGATCCAATCTTACCGTAGAGGTCTGCAAGGACAACGCAACGGCTAATTCTCAGTTTTCTTCAACAGTAAGTAACTTACAAAAAAGTGGTATCGTGGGCAGCTACAAGAGTCCAACTCAATGGTCATGGGTGACTACGATTAACAGCATCCAAGCAAATAGCAGCGTTACTAAAAGCGTAACTGGGCCACCATACACTATAACAACTATAAAGTGAGGTGAGAACTTTGCCGGGTGGAATAAGCTTGGGAGCTAATTTGCTTATCCGCTAACATGGCAAATCTAGGTATCAGAGGGGGTTAGTGTGTTCCTTTTAACCCCCTCATCTCCTAGCTAATTATTTCTTTTTTCGATTTCAAGCACGTATAGGGCTCCGTTCACGACCTGACCCAAGAAGGCACAGAGTGACAGAATAGGAACGTTAAGCTACATTCGCCTCACAATATGTCATTTTTCCGTTCCTCCAAGCCAACTTTCACTGCATTGGCTAATTTATGGATCTGGATGGTCACAAACTTGCAGGGCCTATAACCTGCTGCCTTCGCTTCGGCCGCTGAGTTGAGATAGCTAGGTGAGCCGGATCAGAGGTACATAACGTTACGAAGGTAGGTGGTATACGTGCGCTGCTGAGTCGCTCGCCTGAAATGTCCTGTGTCCAAGATTGATGTGTCCATTCTGCCGATTTCGGCGATTCGCGCCAACCTAAATTTTAGCTCTGCTCTGGTTATCCCCACTTTTTCCACCACCGAAACCGATGAATAAAGCAATTCGGAGCGTCAGTTTTTTGCCTTACTACAAGCCTGTGCTGTGTTACACCGTAGTTTCTGGCTCACAAACTTTACACGGTCGATAGCCAGCTGCGAGAGCGGCCTTAGCGTTCGGGAACCAAACCTGATTTTGCGGCTTGATCTTCTTGGCCTCGAAGCACGTCGGAATGTGATACACGTTTGAGTTCTTGCTTCCCACGAATGGGCCGGTATATTGTTGCGAACTCGGAGTCGACGATGTTTGTGACGGTGTTGCCTTTGCCATAGCCGTTACGGTGGATGATGCGTGAGTCTGGTTGGCTACCGACGGAGTCGCTGTAGCCACGCTAGTAGCTGCCGTCGTCGGGCTTGCTTGCGTCGATGAACTAGTGCAACCTGCTACTGAGACAACCAACACGACGACAAAAATGCCGATGAGGGTTGTGAAAAAGTGTTTATCATATTTCATGTTTCAACTCTCCCTAGAAACACGTAAAACTCAGCGTCCCAAGCTTAAGGTTTGCCATTTGGCTGGCTTTGCAAAACAAGTGCCGTCTGTTAAAAAAGTCAGACTCTTGTTAAAAAAGTCAAGCTAGTTAGCTAGCGAAGTTTGCTTATATGGTTCAGGGGGGTGTGGGTATAATAAACCGACAATTAACCACGTAGGTTGAAATGCATAGGTTCCCACTATAAAGTGTAAATCGAGTTTTTGCATCTGGTAAAACAATTTATCTTTCATTTTCTCATGGCGAATGTCTTCCTTGCGCTCATATCTTCTATATAATTGACCTACTTCTATGTCCTCACAAATAATTTTGTGAGTGTTGCAATCTTTGCTTTGGCTACATCTAAAACGATATTGAGGCTTATCTTTTAGTTGGGTTATTTGAATTATCTCAGGAGAAAGCTTCGACTGTGCATATCCCGTGTACGCTTGATTTATTTTAAACCCCATATCGATTAGCTCTGGTTTTATAATACCTAATGACGTAAAATCGTCAAAATATCGTTCTCGAAGCTGTTCTATGCTCTTTACTTGCGAGCGTAAGTTATCCCTTAGTTCTTCTTGTGATATGGGGTCGCGAACTTTACGGATAGACTGATGTTTTACTTTCCTACTCTCTTTTCTGTCATCTTTTCTTTCGCCTTTCACCCCTTCCCTCAGCTCGTATTCAATCCACCCTCTTTTTGGGATTCCTTTCAACGCTTTCTATTAGCTCTTCTAGTGGCACTGTGTGAATGTAGGCGGCAAAAAGCTTGTAGAGGGTCTGCTCATTCTCACCTTTCTTGATCTGGCGCTGTATTGCTTGCACAATGGCGCATTCGTGCTAAAGGAGATAACCCAACTGCAAGAACGTGCTGAAAGTGAAAACAAAATGGCCACTAGGATTGAACAAGACTCAAATGGAAAAACGCTTTACCTTGTTCAACCCTTGTATGACCGACTATGCCATATCGAGAACTAGCCTCGTATAAGCGCTTTGAAATGCATCTTACAACGAACTGGCCGACCTCCTGTGCGAAACGGAGCGAGCGCCTTCGACAGCAAGGCCGCTTTGGCGAGGCATCAGAGCGCGTTGCCGAAAACATTGTTGAAGATCTGTTCACGGTTGCCCTTGACTGGCAGCTTGGCGACATAAACAATCAGGTCGATTACGCTGATATTGTCGTTACACGTCTTGGAATCAAGTACTGTATCGTCGAGACGAAACGCCCCGGCGCCCTCGCATGGAATCGAACTGCTGTGCATAATGCCCTTGAGCAAGCACGCCGCTATGCAGACGAGCAGAAAGTGAATTGCATTGCTGTTAGCGACGGGGTGATGTTCTATGCCGCCAACATCGAGGAAGGGGGCTTGCATGATCGCGTCTTCGTCTCTCTGGAATCTATGGAACCTCACAGCGATTTGTGGTGGCTTAGCGAGCACGGCGTCTACCGACCGCGCATACAGCCACAAGATAAGCCGCTTACACTCCTTAAACCAGCGACAGTCACAAGAATAGCGATCACAGAAGAGGATTCAAGTACGCCACTACTTCATCCAAAATATTGCCTGCCCGCACAGTGCTTTGCTTACGTCGGAGATGCAAATCGCCCAACGACGTGGAAACTGCCGTATCTATTAAACGATGGCAGAATAGACGTCAAACGTCTTCCAAAGGCTATCCAAGCCATCCTTAGCAACTACCGCGGAGCGCGTGTTTCATCCGTGCCAGAGAAAGCGATTCCCGACGTGCTTAGACGCTTAGCTTCAGCCGCAGAACAGCTTGGCCGAATGCCCCATCAGGGTGAAACGGCAGAAGTGTATGAAATGCTAGCGCAAGCGCTACAACAGGTGGAAAGTTCATAGCGTAATAGAATGAGCGTTAGAGAAATCATTAGCGATTTCTTGTTTATAGCGCTTCTCTTCGCAAACGGGTTGTTTCGGAGGTTGGGTAGGCTGCCGCCGCGGATCGCAGTCAGACAAGAAAATCAGATATGACTAAATTTCAATGGCATCAATTTCCTTTTCTAAGCTAAAGCGCGATTTTTTAAATTGGATGGTCAAGCTCTTTGACTCGTCAAGGGCGACGATCGTTTTACTTGTAATTGCAGTATTTGTCGTGATCGCGGCGGGATTGTCTATACTCACAAATAACGCCGTTTTAGCCAGCATCGTCGGAGTAATTGTCGGAGCCACCTTTGCAATAATCGGCAATATTGTTAACGTGACGTGGCTTGACCCGTTGAAAAGAAAGCAAGACCGAGAAGAGCGACAGGGGGAGCGGGGGCGAGAGCTTTCAGATAAAAATACAAATCTAAGAAGAGCCCTCTATGGCGAGATAATTAGCTTAGCGTCGACCATAGGCCCCGATATAAACACCCAACGAAATTTGTGTGGTTTAGTAGATACAGATTACCTGAAAAGCACTGAAAAGGGCAAACTTCGTATTCCACTAACTTTTCGCGTTTATGATTCCTTAAAAACAGACCCCGTAGCTTTTTATCAATTGGAGGATGCTTCCGATATTGATTCCGCGTATGATCGATTGAGGTTCATCGACAATCTGTTACAAGTATTTTCGAGTACCTCGTTCGATACCGCAGAGAAAGCAAGGGAAAAATGCGCGGCTCTGATAAATGCTTACAAAAGAATACTATCAGTCATTGACAGGGTTGTGTTTGATCAGCACAGTCGCATTCTGGAAGATTTAGATGATGGGCGGCTCATCAAGAGTTGGGATGAACTAAAAAGCGCGGCGCAAGTAACGTTCGGGTCTCTCCCGGAGATCACAAACGAGTTTTGATTCGCTTGGCTGTTGCAATGGAGCGTAAATGTTCATAGAAACGTTGGGAATTGACAGCAATGACTTAAATGAACAATACTTGCAGCAGAGAATTTTGGGCGCAGATCGTGAGGAAGGTAAAACGATAGATTATAAGAAAAAATTCGAGTTTGCATGCGAGACATCCGGCAAGATCAGCTGGAAAGGGGTTAACAGGGCTTCGCAATATGAATTTCTAAGAGATATTTCGTCATTTGCAAATACGAATGGTGGAGTCATATTCTATGGCATAAACGCACCTCAAGGAATCCCCATCAAGATAAATGGCTTAAATATTCCTAAAAATGCTTTTGAACTAATAGAAAATCACCTCGATGACCTCCTTCGTGATCACATAGAGCCACCTATCACTGTTGGATACCATCACACGTCATTAGAAAATGCCAGACAAGTCTATGCGCTTATAATTCCCCGGAGCCTAACAGGACCGTATCAGCTCGTCTTCGAAGAAGGAAATAAGCCAATTCACAAAGAGTTTTGGGCTCGGAGCGATGCAAAGAAGAAATATCAGCTTGGAGTGGGTCAGTTGCGTGACGCATTCCGTCGCTCACAAGCACTGATTGATGAAGTCGCGCAGTTTAAGGCAAACAGAATCAAGTTTGCGAGCAACGGGTTCGCTATCAGCAAATTGCCTTTTAACGGAAATGCAATGACCCTCCTTCATTTAATACCGATAGGCGCTTTCGATGTGGAAAGGAAGCAATATGACACAAATTCGGTGTTTCGAGAAGAAAAAGTATTAGTGCCAATGTTCCGAACCGGCAATGCTGGCTTTCTCGGATCAGATCCTACCATAAGATCGGCATTTAACTTTGACGGCGTCAAGAAATGCTGCTTCTACAAGTTCCCGACAAAGTCTGAGCTAGACGCATCTGAGAGAACAGTGTCTTATCCCTATACGTGCGCTCAGTTATTCACCAATGGGATTGTTGAAGCGATCGAACGCATAAAACTGAACACAGAGAAACATATTCAAAATCAAAAGCGCATCGACATCAGCTCATATGAGGAGGGATTAATCAACGCATTACGTAATTATCTTGAAACTCTTCAAAAACTACGTGTCGCGCCGCGGATTTTTCTTTTTCTCACGTTGTGTGGTGTGAAAGGTTATGAGCTAGGCAGAAGTCTGTCGAGTACCATGCTTGGTGGTCAAATAGACCGGGATACCCTTGAAATTGCAGCTTCACCGATCGATACGTACAATATCAAGCCGGAAACCATCCTAAAGCCTTGTTTCGATTCGATTTGGAACGCTTGCGGATATCCTGAATCATTAAATTATGATGATGACGGCAACTATGACGTACGTGGCAGTGATCAACGGTTGAAGAAATGGGTAGAGGGCCCTTTGGAAAAAAATTAATTTCTAAAAGCGCTGGCTGCAGGAAGGCAGAAGAAACGCTGTAAAAATAAGAAGCAACCTATTCTCTATTCTTGCAAGCTGACATTTATTGAGAAATGCGCTATGAGAAAAATATTCACTACGAAGATCTCGCTTCAGTCGCATAACCCCACGTTTTCCTATCCGATTATTCGCTTGCCAAGAGACCTCAAAGAACTCGCAGGTCAAATCGTGAGTGTTTATGAAACGGAGATTGAGGGGATTTACGGATTTTTTGTGGCACCACATTTAGCTAATTTAGCTAAATCGAGCAAATTTGTTAATAATGAAACGCAAGCCAATTCACGCCCAAAATGCGGCCTAAATGCCTCAAAAACGCAAAAAGAACCATGGGCTCGGCCGGATTTGAACCGGCGACCTCCGCCATGTCAAGGCGACGTCATAACCAGCTAGACCACGAGCCCTAGCGCAGTGCTATCTGATCTATCTCTAATAAACCTATTGTCAGGCCAAAACAGCTGATTTTTTTACACTAGAATCAAAACGCAGCAGACACCAACCCACGCTTACGTCAATCTGTCCGTGACGATGCAAATGTTACTCGTAAGTGGCACAGACGTAATGGCGAGTCGTTGCTTAGGCACTACGTAGAGCCTACGGGCGCATTAACCCACGCTCGCACAGACTCGATACCAAAATGTATAAAACCGTTAATGCGCTTGTAGACAGCAGCTCATTAGCTTCTTACGTCGCGAATGCAAAAGGCGGCACGCAGAGAAGATTGATCAACAATGGAACCTATAGCAATCGAGCATTTGTCGAAAAAGTATGGACAGTTCGTTGCGCTAAACGACCTCAATTTGACCGTCGAACGGGGCGTTTGTGTGGGATATCTCGGTCCTAACGGCGCGGGCAAAACGACCACCATAAAGGTGCTGACAAACTTGCTTAGGGCCTCGAGCGGTAAGGCCTATCTCAACGGTATTGACGTCATCCACCATCCCAAAGACGCACTGGACGGAGTGGGCGCGGTCGTGGAAACGCCCGAATTTTACCCACAACTGACGCCTGACGAATGCTTGTCATACGTCGGAACGATCCGCGGCATGAGCCGCGAAGCGATTGCCGAGCGCTCGCACGCTGTTCTAGAGCAGGTCAAGCTGCTTGAAGTCGCCGACAAGCGCACCGGCACGTTCTCAAAAGGAATGCATCAAAGATTAGCAATTGCTCAAGCGCTCTTGCACGAGCCATCCATATTGATCCTTGACGAGCCTACGTCAGGCCTCGACCCGCGTGGCATGGTCGAAGTGCGGGAGATTATCAAGGGACTGATCAAGACTGACATCACCATACTGATGAGCTCGCACCTGCTATACGAGGTGCAGGAGGTATGCGACAAAGTGGCGATCATTGACCGCGGTGTCCTCCTGACCTATGATTCAGTCGCGAACCTTTCTGCGGGGCACGAGCTCACCGTGACGATCAACACGCTCGAGCCCATCACGCCACCCGAGTTTAAAGCCATCAAGGCGCTGCCCGGTATCACGTCCGTGAAACGGACCGAAACGCTAGAGCTCAAAGTGAGCTTCAGCGGGGGTCCGGAAGCACAGTTCAGAGTGCTGCGAGGGATTCTAAATACGGGTGTCAAAGTCGCTTCCTACACGCCGCTGCGCGCGGTGGAAGACGTCTATCTGCAACTCGTGCCTGAAGGGGAGGCGTAGCCATGGCACCGACCAGCGCGCGGCAAATTGCGACCGTAACCAAATACGAGCTCTTGAAGTATCTTCGCGGGCGACGACTGCTCGCGATCGTTCTGCTCACAATTATCATCAGCGCCATTTTTCTGATCGTCCCACCCGCGATCGGCACCGCATACCCCACAGACCCGAAACAGTTTACGATAAATATTCTCTCTTTTCTGGGTATCCTTTCCATACTGAGCGCCACTTTTTTTGGCGCTGACGCGATCGTTTCTGAGTACGAATCAAAAACCGGGTACTTCCTGTTTCCAAATCCGATCAGGAAGACGGCGATATTTCTCGGGAAGTTCATTGCAAGCGCACTCGTATCTGTAGGCGCCATCGGGCTCTATTACGTGATAGCGGTTGTGTCGGTGCGCGTCATTGATGGCAGCATCCCGGCGAACACGGGATTATCATTTGCGTACTCTCTCGTGTACCTGTTCACCATCCTTGCGATTGCCTACCTGTTCAGCGCCGTGATGCGCAGTTCGGTGTACTCGCTCGTCCTGACGTTCTTCACGTTCTTCCTCATACTGCCGATTGTCGACGCCGTCGGCTCAATCGCGAAATTCAAGCCGTGGTTCTCCGTTACTTTCGCAAACGGAATTGCACGCTACGTCTTCGACAACCCGTACCCGACTGACCAGACCTACACGACGAGTGCCCCGGGAGGACCAACCGCTGGCGTGCAAACGTTTTCGCTCGCGCAATACTATCCTGAGATACGACTAAGCCTTATCGTGATGGCAGTGTACTTTATCGTCGCATTCGCGCTGAGTATTTTTTTAGCCCGACGAAGGGAAATGTAGAAATGCCGAAGGAGGCGAGAACGTGGCAAAGAAGTTCGTGGTCAAAAAGAAGACAGGCATAGACGTGCGGGAGTACCGGTGCAAGCCGAAAAACGCCATAGCCGCAGTTGTTGGAGAAACAGACCTCGCTGATGGGGTGATCTTCCGAACCGAAGATGGCAAGTTCGTGGTCGTTTCAGAGGGGGCAAGCGCGGTCTACGACACGTACGACGACCTGCCCTCGAGCGTAAAGCAGCAAAAGACTGAATCGGAGCTATAAAGGACTGACAGCCGTTGAGTTCCCATTAACGGTTCGCCCAATCCTGAAGCGTGGTCGGACTAGGGCGCTTTGCCGTTTCCTCCGCATCAACCGCAGATTGGCCGATTCCAAGGAGCTGCATGAGCATTAGCGCATTACGCGGCGCGTTGCCACGAGGATGGTTATTAAAGTAAACCCAGACTGGCTCTGTGCCGCCAAGGTCTGTTTTCATCTTGGTAATGCGTTCTTTCCACGGCACTAACTCCTGCTCGGTGTAGCTGTAATCATAGCGTTGCGACCGGTCGGGATCGTCACCTCTGTGCCGTTTAAACCACTCTTCCGTGTTTCTGCCGTGCAGCCGAACATAAGCACCCGTTTTTGCGAGCGAATCCGCAATCACGGTCGGAAATGATGGCCCATCCACGATGCACGGCGCGACATTGTTGCGTTCGAGCATCGCCTTCGTTCCTGGCTCAAAATCAAGCCGCGCGCTGTCAAGCCAAGAGGCGTGTCGAAACTCGACGAAATAAGCATATTCGTCTGTATGAAGCGCAGCCAGGAGCGCATCAAGCTTCTCCAAGTTATCTGTCCTGTAGCCGTGCTCAATGCGCTTAACGTAGGGCGTGAGCTGGATGAGAATGGCGCCGAGCAGCTGGTTTTGACTGATGGGCGATACAACGGTGTTCTCAAATTCCGAGGCCAGATCGTGAAGATCTTCAAGCTCATAGAATCGTGGGAACTTGAGCGAGTATTCGAACCCCTCGTGCTTCAAGCCCTTCTCGATCCAGATATCGGTGAGCTTCTGGTTAGGGATGCGATAGTACGTGCTATTTATCTCCACCGTTGGAAAGAGGTTGGCATAGAAGTCAAGCCATTTCGGCTTTTCGTCGGACTGATAAAATGGGCCTACCCAGTCATCGTAGCTCCACCCGCTCGTTCCAACCCTGACCTGGTTACGCAAGCGACTCGCGCGCGTGAACTCGTGCATATCCGACTCCCACGTCCGTGTTGTAGGCACAACTCACGAGAAGTTATGCCCGGAGACTTTATGAACCCTGCGGCACACGCCTCAAGTATCAGACTGCGAGGCCACATCTCAACGATCTCGAAACGCGCGCTTCTTTCCAGTCCCGATCGCGCCTCACATTTTTTCCGCGATCTGTATTTTTGAGAGAAGCCCGAGAGACGACTGGTCGCCACGGTGAGGTCTTCATAACCCTTAAATAGCAGCCAAATGAAAGGGTAGATCGTGAAGGTTAAGGCTTATACTCTCAGCACGTGTCCGCACTGTCGGATGACCAAGCAATTTCTTACGGACAACAACGTCGAATTTGAGTATGTTGACGTCGATTTGTTAACTGGCGAAAAGCGCACAAAGGTGTTGCGCGAAGTGTACCGACTAACCGGAGGTTATTCGTTTCCCGTCATCGTCGTAGGCGAGGCCGTAATCGTCGGGTTCAATCGAGAGCGACTGCAACAAGTCTTGGAGCTCACATAAGCGCCCCCACAAGCTGCTCGTGGGTGCTCGCAGGCCGAGAGCGGATCGCCACCACTTAGAAGAGATTCGATAATATATCGCTTAATTGGGACGGTCGTTCAACCTACAAGAACTCCCTTGCAGGCAAGCTATCGCAAGCTTGGTCGCCGTCAATTTAAGCGCATTTTTTGGGGGGAAGAAAAGTGGCTGGCTGTATCGAACAAATGGATTATGAGATTTTGCTCAAAAATGCCACGTTCAAAGACACGTTGCGCTACATCACCGAACACGCTGCTAAGGTGTATTACGTCGAACCTGGATTCAAGGTCTTTGACCGACGGTTAATCGGCGTTCCGCCCGTGCCCGTCGGCGTGGGTCCCGCCTACATCATGCTCACGTACGTGAAGCCGTGCCACGGATCGTTTGTTTTGAAGCTTCCCCGCGACGAGGAAGAACTAGCACGAATCGTGGCCGAGGACAAAAAGTACAACCACAAGCGTAAGGCAAAGGCTGCCACGGCGTCTGCAGCTAAGTCCCTTGTCTGATCGTTCCCAACTCACCGCCATTCCGACAGCCGACGACGCCTGCGAATAGCAAATGTTCTGCCGCTTGTTCTTCGCGGTCTTCGTGGCAACGCAAGTTTCGCAGATCTCTTCCTTGATCCGTTCTTGTGAATAAAAAGGCTCTTCTGTCCCCCTACAAGGTCATCCTGATAGAAGAATCGTCAAATTGAATGAACGGGTCAGGCATGCGCCCCGCGGGCTTTGTGCCCCATGTTCTCGATTTGGTTTTTCAATCCGCGCAGCAACACCGTCAAAAGTCGCTGCATAGTACTGCTGATCACATAGTTACGATAATCGGAATCAGTCTCAGCAAACACTTCGGTGGCAGAAACGACGGTCTTGGCACCATATGAGGTGAAGTCGTACGTTATGGTCCCTCTCGAACCGAGCACATCGCCACTTAAGACGATCCTCCTTCCTGGCAGGACCTGCTGCACGAACGAGCGAGCAGTCGCCTGTATCGGCGTGAAATCAGTTTTGTATCGCATAACGAAGGCGCCCCCAGGCGCCCATATGGTGCTTCCCGAGATACTGGTCACCTCGATGATCAGCGGATTCCAGTCGCTCCAGCGATGTATGTCAGTGAACACTTCCCAAACGAGCTGTGATGTGGCACCTATTTCGATCGCAGATGAGACACGGATTGGCACGGGCGAGCATACACGGTCAAACGAGATAAGCGTTCGCAAAGGAGGTCATGCCTCCGCCTTTTCAGGGCCTGCCCAACGTCGCGACAGACGGGGACTCAGTTGACGGAGAACGTTAGGGCGGGCTTCTAAATTTGCTACAGAAGGTGCTCTGGTGGCGAAGGCGCAGTCTGGCGTCGCCGTTGGTCAAACGACAGCTGGAGAAATTATTTACGTTCGGAACCACAAAACAAGGTTACGGTGATACTAGTTGGCAAAATGGATTTGCGGTATTTGTGAATGGGTCTACGATGAAGATGTTGAGGGCGTTCAGTTTGATGAACTTCCCGACGACTGGGTGTGTCCGGCGTGCGGCGTCGACAAATCTTTTTTTGAAAAGGAAAGCGAGTAGGCATATCGTCTTGGAGACCGATGAATCACCACTTTTTCTCTGACATAGCGTTGGGCTGATGGTGCGAGTCCCCCCACGTAATGAGCCGCCCTTGTTTTTTGCTTCTGTGCTTGCTAGTTCTATCGCACGATTTTGGATTGCACGATCAGTGAGGCACATTTATTACCACGTATCCTGCATTGACGGATGATGAAAGGCCTTCTCGTCGCCGGGACTCAGAGCGGGGTCGGCAAGACCACGATCACGCTGGCCATTCTCAAAGCACTAAGAGAATCGGGATATAGCGTCCAATCTTTCAAGGTTGGTCCGGATTTCATCGATCCTAGTCACCTCGAGAAGGTGACAGACGCGCCCTGTTACAACCTTGATTCCTTCATGATGGGAGACGAAGGCGTCAAGCGAGAGCTTGCAAAAGGCGGCGCCGACTATGCAGTCATAGAAGGCGCAATGGGCCTTTATGATGGGATATCAAGCTGTGCTAAGATCGCAGACCTCCTCAAGATCCCTATTCTTCTCGTGGTCGACGCGAGCACCTCATCTGAAAGTGTCGCGGCGCAGGCCTTGGGATTTGTAAAGTACGCGTCGTTCACCCCGTACAAGCTGACGATCGCAGGCGTCATTGCGAACCGCGTCGGGAGTGAAAAGCACGCTGAAAGCATTCGCCGGTCGTTGAAGGCAATAAAAGTCCCGCTGATAGGGACCATTGAACGGGAAGCTTCTAGAATTCCATCGCGCCATCTGGGCTTGTACATGGGAGCAGAAACGTCATTGAGTGCTTCTGCCTTGAAGTCGATTTATGACTCCCTCGATATCGAGTTCATCCAACGCTCAGCTGCGCAGCTCACGCTCGAAAGACCGCCGGAGCTACAGAGAACGCGCGAAGCGGTGATCGGGATCGCGATGGATGACGCATTCTGCTTCTATTATCACTCAAACATAGAATCGATACAAAAACGCGCCCGCGTCGTCTATTTCTCTCCGATTCGCGACGCGCTGCCCGATGTAGACGGATTGTATTTCGGTGGGGGCTACCCCGAGCTTCACGCTACGCAGCTAAGCGCAAATCGGCACCTTCTGGAGGATATAAGGACAAATGCAGACGAAGGCATGCCCATTTACGGCGAATGCGGGGGGCTTATGTACTTGTCGCGGTCGCTGTCTACCGTAGAGCACAAGCGAGTTTCATTGACCAATATTCTGCCTGTGGACATCCAAATGACCCAGAAAAGGCAAGCACTCGGACACGCGGAAGTGCAAGCCGTCCGAGATTGTGCGATCACACGCAGCGGCGATACGTTGCGCGGCCACGAATATCACTACTCGACCGCAACAGTAGATCGCGACGCGCGATTCGCGTATCGTGTGACGAAAGGTGATGGAATCAACGGACACGATGGCATCGTGGAGAGCAATGTTGTGGCGTCATATCTCCACACGCACGTTTACTCGATGCCGCACGAGTTTGACTTGTTTGTTGCCAACGCCAAGGCTTTTTCCCGGTCGTAGCAATGCTTAACGCGGCAAAGCTCCGGCTTAGCTGCGTGCGAGCATTCGTTGTCTATTGGCGGCTTACCCTCAGCATGAATCGACAGCTTACCGGCGATTGCTTAGGATATTCCCGCGAAGGCTTTCGTAATGTGCTCTTCAGGCAGCTTTTCGGAGCGGTAGCACCGCGGGTGCACGTCAGTGGCCTGCCGATTCTCAACTGCGCCGTCTGCGGCCATCGTCGGATCAGCGTCCACACGTGGCGTGAAGTGGCGCGAGCAAAAGCTTGGTCAGGCGTTTGGCTCAAAACTGACTGCCCCGATTTTTATCAAAATAACCGTAATAAAGCAGAAGCTCTTAGATGGGACTAGTGATAAAAATGGACCTTCTGAAGATCCCTCATATGGAAAAAGAAGAGTATGACCGGCTAATCAATGAGAATTACGTGAGCAGGATCGCCTTCAAGGGCGACGCGCATCCTTATGTTGCACCATTTCTCTATGTTTTCGACGGGCATCACCTCTATTTCCTCTCGACTAGGTACGGAAAAAAGATCCAGTATTTCAGCCAGAATCCTAACGTCGCGGTCGAGATCGAACAGTTCAGCAAAGACATGTCTTCCTTTACCTTCGTCACCCTGCTGGGCCGACTTGCCGAAGTCACCGATCGCACAGACGGTCGCCGTGTGCGACAAAAGTTCGTTAACATGATAACGGCAAAAGAACTCTCGAGCAACGTCGTCGCTGCCCTCGGCCTTTCCCCCGCTGAGCCTCTCGAAGCTATCGTGAACGAGAACCGAAGCCTTATCTGGAAACTTGAAAGCGTAGACGAAATCGTAGCCCTTAAGAACGCGTAGATCTCTCCGTATCCGTTAAGGGTGAACTGCCTGCAGCCAGCGCGCTTTCAGGAGCGCAGGATTAATAAGACGGGCCTCACTACTACCGTACAAACGTGATGAAATGACAGTCAAGTACGTTCCCGACACGAGCGTGTTGATCGATGGCAGGATCACGAAGCTTATCGACGATGGCGAACTGCGCGGCGCGACCATCATTATCCCCGAAGCGGTAATCTCCGAGCTCGAAGCCCAGGCGAATCAAGGACGCGAGATCGGCTTCAAAGGACTAAACGAGCTCAAGGCGCTTGCCGAGCGACAACGCTCGGGCCAAGTCGACGTGCGCTATGTCGGAAGGCGGCCCACCGCTGATGAGATCAAGCTTGCCTCAGTGGGGGAGATTGACGCGATGATACGAGCCGTCGCCTCCGAGAACGGAGCAACGTTCATCACGAGTGATATCGTCCAAAGCGAGGTCGCGCGCGCCAAAGGCTTAGACGTCACGTATCTCTACCCTGAAAAAGAAGCAGAACGACCGCTGTTGCTGCAGCGGTTCTTCACGCGCGACACTATGTCGGTGTTTTTGAAAGAGGGAGTGCCACCACGAGCAAAACGTGGTTCGATCAGCGACCTTAAGTTGGTCACCATAAGAAAGACGCGGATGAGTGAGAAGGAGATTCGCGCCATTGCTACGGACGTCATTGAACAAGCTAAATCACGCTCTGACGGTTTTATTGAACTGGAACGCCGTGGCGCTACGATTGTTCAGCTTGGCATGATACGAATCGCCATTGCTCGACCCCCGTTTTCTGACGGCGTCGAAATAACGGCGGTCCGCCCGATAGCGACGGTTAAACTAAACGACTACAAATTCGCCGACGAGCTAAAGAGCCGGCTGGGCGAATCAACAAGAGGAATAATGATCGCAGGCCCTCCGGGTTCAGGTAAATCGACGTTAGCGCAAAGCGTCGCGGAATTTCTTGCCGGTCAAGGGTTTATCGTCAAGACGATGGAAAGTCCGCGCGATTTGCAGGTTCCGGACAATATCACGCAGTACTCCGCGCTCGAAGGCGACATGGCCAAGACAGCGGACATTCTGCTGCTTGTGAGACCAGACTATACGATCTATGACGAGCTCCGTAAGACCAGCGACTTCAAGACGTTCGCCGACATGCGCCTCGCAGGAGTGGGTATGGTAGGCGTCGTCCATACGACGCGCGGGATTGACGCGCTTCAGCGCTTGATAGGCCGCGTCGAGTTTGGTATTATTCCTCAGGTTGTTGACACGATCATATTCCTCAAGAAAGGTGAGATTGAATCCGTATATGACGTCCATTTTGCCGTAAAAGTGCCATCGGGAATGATGGAGGCAGATCTTGCACGGCCGGTCATCGAGGTCAGGAACTTTGAGACGAATAAGGTCGAGCACGAGATTTACCTCTTCAGCAGGCAGGTCGTTGTTATGGCGGTAGGCCCGCGGGAACGCGGCAAAGCAAAACCAACGTGGAAATTCGCCGCTCGAGAGATTGAGAAGGAGATCGATAAGTATGCCAAAGAGCCAGTCAGCGTCGAGATTCTCTCGGACACTCGAGCCAACGTCTACGTGAGCGACAAGGACATATCCCACGTGATCGGCAAGGGTGGCAAGAATATCGAAAAAGTTGAAGACGTCCTTGGGATTGATATTGACGTTCTCCAGACGACTGAAGAGCCACAAAGAAGGGTCAAAGCTCGCGAAAAGGCGCCCCCCCAAAAAGCTACGGCAAGTGCCGAAGTTGAGCTCACCGACCGCCACGTGATTGTGACGTCAGATGCCAGGCCCGGTGACATCGTAGACGTGTTGATCGATGATGAGTATCTCTTCACAGCTACCATCGGGCGAAGCGGTGAGATTAAGGTGACAAAGGGGACCAACATCGCTAATCGCATCTTAGACGCGCTTGACCGCGGCGCACGGATTATGATGCGAAGCGCGTGAGCTTCGGCTTACGCAACAGGTTGATGCTCACCCCGCTCACTCTCTGGGGCGTTTGCGGCAATCAAAAGAGATTAGTAGAACGTGCGGCACAGCTAGTAGCAGCGCGCCGCGCGCCAAGGCGCGGCTGATGGAACTTGTGTGACAGGAATGAAAACGCAAAAGTTGATGCCGCCTCTGTTGTACGTAGGAATCTTTGCCGGAATCCCTTTGGCAATCATTGTCGCCCTTTTCTTTCTGCCCGTCTTGAACAGCGTCGATCCGACCGCAATCGTCATTCTCATTATTTTTACCGTCCTAGTTGTCACGCTGTGGCTGTTCGTCCCGCGCGAAGAGCCAGTACCGCGAAACCGTACAGGCCCCAAGGATAGAAAAGCGACGGTCAAGCGCGCCGTTCCCGCACCGATCGAAGCACCGGAAGAGCTCACCGGCGAGGAGAAAAAGCGAAAATCCCGGTCCAGGCGACCTCTCTACGAAGAAGGCGAGAAACGCGAGCCATTCGTTGACGTCGTCGAAAAATCAACCCAACATCCGGCGGCACAACCGCAAGTCAGGCGAAAAGCCCAGAGCAAGGCCCGCAAGAAGAGCGGCAAGAAGAAAAAGCGCTAGCAAGCACTGGGCGAACCCGCCTCAGTCGCTGCCACAGCACACGCAGAGAATTTGCAGCGTCAAAGCACGACAGCCGTCGCCACCGAAATCCCGTCGATCTCTCGGATTTCCGCCAAAACCGCATCTTGAATAGGATCGTCCAGCGCGAGGACCATCACCGCCCCGCCTCTGACTTTGTCGCGGCCGACGTTCATGCCGGCGATGTTGATGTTGTTATTACCGAGTAGCGTACCGACCTTGCCGATGACGCCGGGCTTGTCGATGTGGGACGTAATCAGCATGCATCCTTGCGTCTCTGCGTCGACGTGATAATTGCCGATCTTGACTATCCTCGGTTGATCCCCCAAGAAGAGGGTTCCCGACACCGACCAGTCCCCTTTGTCGCTGCTTATTTTGACCGTTATCAGACTCTGAAAGTCTTCGAGCTTTTCCGTCTTCGTCTCGGTAATCCGAATGCCCCGCTTCTTTGCAAGTATCTCTGCGTTGACAAAATTGACTGGGGATTGTAGCACATGGTCAAGGACACCTTTAAGCACGGCAATAGTTAGCGGGTGAACGTCGCACTGACCAACCTCGCCGGTATACGCGACGCCGATGCCTTGAATCTGCCCCTCGACGAGCTGAATGCAGAACTTGCCGAGTTGTTCCGAAAGCGGCATATAGCTCCGGATCGCCCCAAACGTCTCCGCCCGTATCGACACGTTAACCGCGTTTCGGACGGGTTCGCCCTTGAGCGCGCCAATCGTTTGTTCTGCGATAGAAACTGCCACGTTGATCTGCGCCTCAACGGTCGAGGCGCCAAGGTGCGGCGTCACGACGCAGTTGTCGAGCGAGAGGAGCGGACTTCCCGTTGGGGGCTCGTGTTCAAAGACATCTAGCGCTGCTCCGGCGATCTTGCCGCTGTTGAGGCCCTCGTACAGCGCTTCTTCGTCTATGATGCCCCCGCGCGCGACGTTCACAATACGGACGCCGTCGCGCATTTTCGAAATCTCTTTGGCGCCGATCAAGTGGTGCGTCTCCTTGGTCAATGGTGTATGAACGGTGATAAAGTCCGATTTGGCGAGAACGTCATCAAGCGATGACAGGTCAACGCGGAGCTCCTTAGCGCGCTCTACGGTAATAAAAGGATCATATGCAATGACGTTCATGCCGAGGGCGCGCATCCGCTTCGCCACTTCGGCCCCGATGCGTCCGAGGCCGAGAACGCCGAGCGTCTTGCCGAAGACTTCGACTCCGAGAAACCACGTGCGTTTCCACTCGCCCTTCCTGACCGAAACGTTTGCTTGCGGGATGCTGCGCGAAAGCGCCATCATCATGCTTATGGTGTGCTCTGCGGCGGAGATCATGTTGCCCTCGGGCGCGTTTATGACGATGATGCCCTTCGCCGACGCAGCGTCAACGTCGATGTTGTCTACGCCTACGCCCGCGCGTCCGATCACCTTGAGGTTTGATGCGTCGATGACGTCTTTCGTTACCTGTGTGCCACTTCTGACAATAAGCGCGTCGTAGTCGCCGACGATGCGGATAAACTGTTCTGGCGAAAGATCGGTCCGCACGTCGACCTGGTGGTCTCTTTTGAGCAGCTCGACACCGGCTTGCGATAGGGGGTCACTTACAAGTATCCTCATGGCAACGATTCCTCGTCAAAAAACTGAAGCGCACAGAGCGCGTCAACGCTATTCGCATTACCTACACGTCGAAAGCGTATTTCTACTTTTGGTCGGAAAGGCTTATGTAATTACTGCCGCCAAATAGCAGTGATTAAACTGCAAAGGATGCGAGCATGAAAGATAAACCAACTGTCGTCTGGCTTGAGGACGTCCGCATTGAAGACGTTCCTTCCGTGGGAGGAAAGGGGGCAAGCCTCGGAGAGATGATAAGCGCGGAAATTCCTGTGCCGCGAGGTTTCGCTGTCACCGCGCAAGCGTTTCGACGCTTTTTAGACGAGACGGGCATCGCGCCGCAACTTTTTGCCGCACTCCGCGTGAACGTCGACGACGCAAAGGAATTGGAAGCGGCCGCCGCGAGCGCCAAGAAGCTCGTGCTGAAGACGAAGATGCCGCAGCACATGCGCAGTGACATCATGAGTACCTACAACGAGCTGGCGAAGAGAGAAGGGGATACGCCGCTAGTAGCCGTGCGATCGAGCGCAACGGCCGAAGACATGCCTGAAGCGAGCTTTGCAGGACAACAGGAGACATTTCTCAACGTGCGAGGCGCCAGCAACGTGGTCGTCGCAGTTCAAAAATGCTGGGCATCCCTGTACGGCGCGCGGGCCATTTTCTACCGGGTCAAGCAAGGTTTTGAGCACGATTCCGTGAATATATCCGCTGTCGTCCAGAAGATGGTCAACGCGGACAGGTCAGGGGTCATGTTCACGACCAACCCGACGACCGGTGCGTCAGAAGCGATTATCGAGGGGTCTTGGGGTCTCGGAGAGGCCATCGTGTCAGGCTCCGTGTCGCCGGACACGTACCTCATCGATAGGAAGACCCGCCAAATCAAAGCAAATGTCGCCACCAAGAAAGTTATGGTCGTGAGGGATCAAAAAACGGGCGCTACGATTACCAAGGATGTCCCAGCAGACCTGCAGAACAAAAGAGTCCTCAGCGACGCCGAGCTGTATACCATTCTCGACCTAGGCGAACTCATCGAAGAGCATTACGACAGCCCTCAAGACATCGAATGGGCGATCGAAAAGGGCGAGGTGTACATCGTGCAATCGAGACCGGTGACGACGATTAGGAAAGGAGACGCAGCAAAAGAGACGAGCACAGCAGGCGAGGCAGAGAAGTTGCTCGAAGGCCTCGGGGCATCTCCTGGCCAAGCGTCTGGCGAAGTCAAAATCATTCGAAGCGTGGACGAGCTCGATAGAGTTTTGGACGGGGACATCCTCGTTACGGCGATGACCTCCCCAGACATGGTTCCCGCGATGCAAAGGGCAGCGGCGATCGTTACAGACGAAGGCGGCTTGACCAGTCACGCGGCCATCGTTTCAAGGGAACTCGGGGTACCCGCTGTGGTGGGAACGAAGGAGGCCACGAAGAAGCTCACTGATGGCATGCTTATCACCGTTGACGGCGAGAGAGGGCTTATCTTCTCGGGACGACTTAAACGGGCAGAAGCGGCGGCGCCCGCCGCGGGAGTAGTTACCGTAGGCGCGGCAAAACCTATCACTGCCACCGAAGTCAAGGTAAACGTTTCAATAGCTCAGGCCACAGAACGAGCCGTTGCGACCGGAGCGGATGGCGTTGGACTCTTACGGGTCGAGCACATGATCATCGGTATGGGCAAACACCCGCACTGGTACATCGAGCACAACGAAAAAGACGCGTTCATTAGTGAGCTCGAAAAGGGCATCCGAACAGTGGTCGACGCGTTCTTCCCACGACCCGTGTGGGTGCGCACGCTCGACGCCCCTACCGACGAGTTCCGGCAAATGGAAGGCGGCGAGGAGGAGCCGATCGAGCCGAACCCGATGCTCGGCTGGCGTGGCATACGGCGCGACCTCCGTGATGTTGAAGTCTTCAAGATGCAGCTCCAGACGTTCAAGAACCTTATCGACGACGGCTATACGAACATCGGCATCATGCTGCCCCTCGTTCAGCACCAGGACGAAGTGCGAGCAGCGAAAGAGACCATCGCTGAAATAGGCATTGATTTTGAACAGGTGGACGTCGGTATCATGATCGAGATTCCGGCATCGGCGCTCATTATTGAGGACCTGATCGCCGAGGGAATCGACTTCGTCTCGTTCGGGACGAATGATCTCACTCAATATACGCTCGCAGTCGATCGTAACAACGAAAACGTTGCCGCCCTCTACAACGAGCAGCATCCCGCTGTGCTGAAGCTGATGGACTACGTTATTCAGTGCTGCAACAAAGCGGGCGTCGTCACATCAATATGCGGTCAAGCAGGCTCAAATCCGAAAATGGCGGAAAAGCTAGTGCGTATGGGCATTAGCAGCATTTCGTCCAACATTGACGCAGTCGAACGCGTCAGGGAAGCCGTAGCGCGAACCGAGATGCGCATCATCCTTGAGGCTTCACGAGATGCGACGAACGAAGACTAGGGCCGCTTCGTTCAGTTGATAACTCAGCAATGCACGATACCAGGGAACTAATGCGGTTGAACAGAGGCTACGAGCGAGTCCTCAGTTCTATGTGCACATACCCACACCCAGCCGCCGTCCGGGCACATATCGACCACATCCACACGAACCTCGGCGATCCCAACCTGTTCCCCGAAATGGCCGCGCTCGAACGGCGCGCCATTGCCATCCTCGGATCTTTCCTCGGCGCTGCTGACGCCGTCGGGTACATCACTTCAGGCGGCACCGAGTCGAACATACAGGCGGTCCGAGCGAGCAAGCTGATCTGCGGGGTGCGAAAACCAAACATTGTTGTTCCTGAGTCCGCGCATCAGTCGTTTGAGAAGGCCCGAGACTTTACCGGAGTAGAGGTGCGTCAAGCGCGGCTCGACGAGAGCTATGCCGTTGACGCCAGCTCTGTCGAAGAGCTCGTTGACGAGAACACCGCGTGCGTCGTCGGCATCGCCGGTTCTACGGCTCTCGGCGTTGTTGACCCGATTCCGGCCTTAGCACGCGTCGCAAGAGAGAACGGCGCCTTTCTGCACGTTGATGCCGCGTTTGGGGGCCTCGTTCTACCATTCCTTGAAAAAAAGTACCGTTTTGACTTCCGAGTGGAAGGCGTGCGATCGATAGCCGTCGATCCGCACAAAATGGGCATGAGCACAATACCGTCAGGCGGGCTTCTATTCAAGGAACCAACTGATTTCGACGCCCTGAGCACGAACACGTTTTACTCAGTAGAACGGTCCATGACGGGCACACGAGGCGGCGCCTCGGTAGCGGCGACGCTAGCCGTGCTCGAGCATCTCGGGTTCGATGGATATAGAGACGTTGTGCGTGAATGCGTGCGGCTGACCAATCTGTGTGTTGAAAGAGCTGCGGAATTTGGGGTCTATCCCGTAGTCACGCCTGTGATGAACATCGTCGCATTCAAGTTGCCTAACCTCCAGCGGGTCGCACTACGACTCACGGCGCGCGGCTGGCGCGTATCGGTAATGGACGGCGCATTGCGACTCGTCATTATGCCCCATATCGATGAAGCAACGATCCTGCAGTTTGTCGACGACTTAAGAGAAATCGTAAAAAGTTGACCTGTAATCACATGTACTCCCGCGCCAGTGCCGAGAGCGCGCTTGACCGACGAAGCTTAGAAATGGACTTTGAAATTGAGCGAATAGCTGAACTCGTGGAGGAGAGAAAAGCCCGTGTCATACGGCTTCAATTTCCTGAAGGATTGAAGCGTTATGCGCCTCATGTAGCGAAGCGCATCAAGCGACAGATCGACGTGGCCGTGGTACTCTCAGGCAACCCGTGCTACGGAGCGTGCGATCTTGACTATGACGCAGAAGCGGACTTGCTGGTTCATTTTGGCCACGCAGAGATTCCTGAACTCGCAGCTCAACGAGTATATTTTGTCGAGGTGCGGAGCGACGTCGACGTCATTCCAGTCGTAAATCAGGCGCTCGGACTTATCAGAGGCCCTCGGGTCGGTCTCGTAACAAACGTTCAACACGTCCATACGTTGGGCTCCGTCCGCCGTTGCCTCGAATCAGCTGGGCTTCAGAGTTCCATCGGATCCGGTGACGGGAGAATCAAATACCCCGGCCAGGTCTTAGGCTGCAATTTCTCATCTGCACGTGCGATCGACGTTGACGAGTATCTTTATATTGGGGGCGGCGCCTTTCACGCTCTCGGCGTGGCGCTGGCAACTGGCAAGCGGGTCATCGCTGCTGATCCGTTTCTGCACAGAACCTCCATTCCTGACGCTAACCTCATTGTGAAGCAACGTTATGCCCTTATCACGAAGGCACTCGACGCACGCACATTTTGCGTTCTCGCTGGCACAAAGACGGGACAACGGCGGCTTGACCTTGCCTTCGACCTCGCAGAACAAGCCATTGAGCGCGGCTACGACGCGTACACAGTAACGATAAACGAACTGACTCCGTGGACGCTGTACCAGTTTCCGGCAGAAGCGTACGTCAACACCGCCTGCCCCCGTGTCACTATAGATGACGCAACTCGTTTTAAAGCCCCGATGCTGACGCCAATCGAGTTTGAAATGGTGATCGGGAAACGAGATCTGAGCGAGTACGCTTTAGACGAGTTCTCACACAGCTGAAAATGCTGAACACACACCGGCTTGCCCGCGCTGCCCACACAGCGGGGCCGCGCCTAGGGAGATTGCAGTGGAGAAGCAGGCACGCCGTCAACTTTCTTCTTGACCGTGTTGGCGAACGCATCAAGTTTCAGCTGCATCGCCCGTTCAAGAGGTCTCTCGATGGGATACATGCCGGTCAGACAGCCCAGACAGAGCTTCTCACGGGGAAGGCCAATAGAGTCGATAAGGCCAGCGAGAGAGATGTACTTGAGCGAATCAACGCCAATCATCAGTTTTACGCCGTCCACACTTTTACGGGCGGCAATGAGCTCTCCGTACGTCGGCATGTCGATCCCCAGATAACACGGAGAGACGATTGGCGGCGTTCCTATGCGCATATGCACTTCCTCTGCCCCGGCTGCCCGCAGCATGTCGACAATCTTGCGTGACGTCGTTCCGCGCACAATTGAATCATCGATCATCACAACCCGCTTGCCCTCGATATGCTTCTTGATCACATTCAGCTTCAGTCGCACAGCGGTTTCGCGCAGATCCTGACCGGGCATGATGAAGGTCCTGCCCACGTAACGGTTCTTTATCAAACCCTCGGTGTAAGGCAGTTTAGATTTTTCGGCGTAGCCAATAGCAAAAGCGATTCCTGAATCAGGAACCGGAATGATGATATCTGCCTCAACGTCGCCCTCTGCGAGCGTTTGACCGATTTTGCGACGCACCTCGTAGATCAAAGCGCCGTCCAATATCGAGTCAGGGCGAGCGAAGTAGACATACTCGAACATGCAGTGCGCTGTCACTGCCGTTTTTGAAACCTTTTGGCTCACGAACCCGTCTGGATGAAGGACGATAATCTCTCCCGGGCGGACGTCTCTAAGAAGCTCGCCTCCAAGCGTATCGATGGCAGCGCTCTCGCTAGACAAGACGTAACCATCGTCGAACCTGCCTATACAGAGCGGTTTTATGCCGAAGGGGTCGCGAATGCCAATGACCGTATCGTTGATGAGCAGCGTGAGCGAGTACGATCCACGCAGCTTATTCATGAGCTCTTGAACAGCAGTAATGGTGTCGTAGCGCATGAGTTCCTTCACGAGCAGGTGCGCGATGACCTCAGTATCTGAATCGGACACAAAAATGCGACCTTCGGCTTCAAGCGCCTGCCTAATATCAGAAGAGTTCACGATGTCGCCGTTGTGCGCGATGGCAATGGTGCCTCCCCGATAATTGACGAGGGCAGGCTGGCAGTTTTCTACCCTACTGAGGCCCGTGGTGGAATACCGCACGTGACCGATCCCTCGGGATCCCTTGAGATGCCCGAGCCGATGTTCGTCGAATACCTCGTGTACGAGGCCCATGCCGCGCTCAATGTGGATTGCCGAGTCGTGGGTAGCGATACCGGCCGATTCTTGGCCGCGGTGCTGCAGCGCGTAAAGACCGTAGTAGATGGGCAATGCGGCATCTTTGGAATCCAAGGCGATTCCGAACACGCCGCACTTGTCCTTCATCAATGTCCCTTTTCAAGGATAAAATCAATACTTATTGAGGAAGCTATACTTCCGAAGCCTCCTAGAGCGACCAAATCCGCAGTGAACGCACGTCTTTTTGCGAAAGTTATAGGAGACAGAGCCGCAACGCCTGCACATCACGTGCGAGCGTTTCTGCCGCTTGCCCATCGAAGGTGTTCCCTTTGTCATTCAGTTGCCTCGTAAAGCGTCGCTTTGCCTAAGGTGAGATGTAAACGACGTTGTCGCCCCGGACCACGATGGTGCCAAACTTCTTTATGGCCTCACCGTCTTTGAGCTCTTCCGCCTTGTCGAGAACGAGATTGAGATGGACGTCATATCCCTGAAGCTCCCCTCTAAAATCTCTGCCCCCTTTAAGCCGCACGATCACTGGCGTTTCCAGGGATTCATTCAGAATATCAAGCGGCCTCTGACTCATTCCATGCCTCTCGTAAGTAGTTCTTCCCTGATAAGATACTTAAGTTTATCTTTGAGCGCCTTTTAACTGCATGCGTGGCTGGCAAGCAACGACATTTCATGAAGGCCGACGCGGCACGGAGCGTAGTGGCCACGCTTAGCGCGTACGACACCGAGAGCACGTTAGAGGGGGGGCTCGAGGTGCTCGAAACACCGGAGCGCACGCTCATTCTTTTGAACGGGGTGCCCGTGGCTCTATGCATTAACAGCACGCCCTTTTTCACGGTGCGCGGCGCCACGGAACTCAAGCCCCGAAGACACCTCGTTACCATCGATATGGGCGCCGTGCGATTCATCAGAAACGGCGCGGATGTCATGAGTCCCGGCATCGTGGATGCCGACACCAGTATTGAACCCGACGACCTAGTCGTGGTCGTCGATGAAAGACACAAAAAGCCGCTCGGCATCGGAACGGCGCTCATTGCTGGCGCAGAAATGATTCGTGCGAGGAAGGGCAAGGCGGTGCAGATCGTGCACCACGTTGGCGACAAAATCTGGTATGTGTTGCCCTAGCTCGTGTCCTTACAATGCAAACACGCTGATCGTGCCTCCAGCTGCCGCTGGGGCCGAGGTAACTATATCAATAGTGGCGGCGTTATGTATCGGTACCGCCAGACTTCTGAAGAGCGAAACACAAAAACTATAAGATGCAAACATGGTAACATGGCAAGAAGTCGATTGTAGGTGAACGTTCCAAATGGCGCAAAAAAGTTTGATCGATAGAATTTTTGGGAGTCGCCCTCACGCAGAACCGGATGAATACCTTGAGCTGGACCTCGGAGAGTACGAAGAGGTGCTTGAGGAGGAACCTGCAGGCACGTATGTCAAGGTCGCTGAGTTAATCAACGTGAGCAATCTCACGCAACTGAAAGACGAGGTCTATAAGGGCAACATAGTCATCATTGACATAGCCCACGTGAAGCAAGATCGCGTCACCCTCGACCGAATCGTCAAGGAACTGAGACAAGTAGCAACGGATATTCACGGCGATATTGCAGGGCTTGGAGATGACCAGATCATTGTGACCCCGATGTCTATCAAGATCGACCGCAAGAAGCTCGGGGCAAGCTCCTATTAGCTCCGGCACGCTCCATCACGCCAACAATTTCAGTTATGTCACAGCAAGCAGCGATCGTGAGCACGTGCCCTCTATGCGCACACGAGCTCACCTTTAGGTTCAGTACCGATGAGATACCCTTCTTCGGCGAAATAATGCTCGTGAGTGCGAGCTGCGGGTGTGGTTTCAAGTATGCAGACACAATATCGCTCTGCGAACGTGAAGCCGAACGCTATGAAATGGAGTTTGACAGCGACGACTTCACGACTCGGGTGATCAGGTCGTCATCCGGCACCGTGCAGATTCCTGAGCTGGGCGTGACTGTCGAACCGGGCTCCGCATCTGAGGCTTATATTTCCAACGTGGAAGGCGTACTCTGCAGAGTCGAAGAGGTGATCCAAACGGCCACGAAGTGGTCGTCGGGAGATCCTAGCAAGTTCGAGCTGGGGAATCGACTGCTTGAACGGATCGATGCCGTGCGCAGGGGCGAAGGAACAATGACCCTTGTCATTGATGATCCGTTTGGTAACAGCGCAATTATTTCGCCGCGAGCTCAGCGCAGGGCGCTCTCGGCAAACGAAGCTCACCAGTTAAAGACGGGGATAATTACTGTAGACGTCTCGGAGTAGCCCTCACCGACCTAATCGCCCGCTCGATTCGATTTTTTTTACCGATGTAACCCTACGCGAGCTTACAAAGGCGAAGTGCGAACAAGAGTAGGGACACTAACGCGCGGCGACGCTACGCAGCAGTTTGGACGTCTGCGCTTTCTAGCCCAGCCCTCGCCGCAATTGCGGCCGTTGCATGAGCTGGCGGCAGATCCTATCCTGTCAGAAGACACGACTGCGGCTGTAGCTGCAATAATTGTTTATACAAGCGTTGCCGGTATTGAGGACACTGAGGCAAAACAATGCAAAAAACATTGGAAAATCTTGCAAAAGCCTTCGCTGGCGAAAGCATGGCGCGAAATCGGTACACGTCATACGCCAAGATCGCGAAGAAGGAAGGCTATGAACAGATCGCTGAGGCGTTACTCACGACAGCAGACAATGAACGCGAGCACGCGAGTTGGAATCTCAAACTGATCAACGCTCTCAAGGCTGGCGCTGCAGAAAACGCTGACGAAATACACATAGAAGCGACCGTCGAAACATCGCTGGGCGACACAGCCGCGAATCTCAGAGCAACAATCGCAGGTGAGCACTACGAGACAACGACGATGTACCCTGAATTCGCTGATGTTGCCGACAACGAAGGATTGCCTGAGATAGCAAAGAGGCTACGGGCAATCGGCGTAGCCGAAGCTCACCACGAAGAGAAAAACAAGAAGATGCTTGCGCAGGTGGAAGCAGGCACCTTCTTCAAGAAGGATCGGAAGGTTGAGTGGGTGTGCCGAGAATGTGGCTACGTGCACGTTAGCGCGGAACCTCCAGAGAAGTGTCCCGCTTGCGACCACGACCGGGCCTATTACCAGCTAAAGTGCGAAGAGTATTGAGTCAGCCTAAAGGCTTGAGCGGCAGGCCCGAAGGCAGCCGATAAGTGGTGGGTCATCCGTCCTGTAATTTGAACCGCAATAACGCGGCGATGCCCCCTAGTTTCTCTAAGCGCTTCCCTGGCTCGAACTCCGTGCTAAAAACGACCACGTGCCCATTCGAATTATTCACGGCCGTCAGTAGTTCGTCGAGGGCCGTTCCTCTTTCACGTTCGCCTCGCAAGGTCTCGTCGCCTATGAGGAGGGTTTCAATAGCGCCCCATTCGTGCGCTTTGGTGACCTCGGTCATTCCGTATGCTGCTTTGCCGTTCACCGCGATCTCTCCAAGTAGGGCGTCGATCAGGCGCGTCTCACGCACCAAGTGGGCACCTTTGATGAGCCTATCAGCCGCACCGCGCCGCAGCACCTCTTGAAAGCCAGAGATACCAACTGACGTCGTGTTTTCAACGATCAGCCGATCTGGAAAGCTACTGTCCTTCTGTGTCGCGAACCGGACAAAATCGTCTTTAATAAACCCTGGGCCAGCAACAATATAGTCCTGAGCAGCGGTATTGAGCAACTGATTGTAGATCTGGGCAAAGAACTCCGTTTGTGAGCTTTCGTGTAGTTTACCGGCGCTTTGCGCTATGCTCGCGACCTCCTCAACGCCATACTGCCGCAGCACGCCGATGTGCGCTTCTCCTGACTCAATCGTGGCGATGGCGATTTCGGGGCGATTGGATTCCTGTATCGCTTTTGCGATGCGATCTATCTGGTCGCGTCGCCAGCGCTTGATTATCGAAACGTCTCGCAGCGGTTCGATACTTAGCGTGTGATGTGACCCCACGTCTTGGCCAGACTCGATGGTCCCACTAATGCGGAGGCGGTTTGCAAACCGATGAAACTCGACCGAATCGACGCGAATCCCAAGCCGCATAGGTTTTCGCTCTGTCTTCTCCGGTCGCAACTTGTCGCTTGCGCTCTCAACTTTGCGAAAGGTTAGCGCAAAAACCAAGTCGCCCTTCTCAACGAGATGTCTCAAATGCCACAGGTCATCGATCGACTCGGGGAGGAGCGTGATTTCACCCTCAAGCTTCACAAGAGACTTCTTCAAAATGCGCATAACGACCTCCCAGCTCGGCTTGATCGGCATGGTTTCTCGCCGGACCGTCGTACGTTTGTTGGCCTCGGATTGAAGATGCATTCGAAAACGCTACGGGCAACACACCAGCGACGATATGCGTGGCCCATCAGTTCCGTATCACCAAACGCATAGCTGAGAGCGCAGCCCGTGACGACCGTTCCGCAAAACGACACGTAAATTCGACTTGCCCATTCAAGCAGCTGGACTACTCGAGAGGCTGCCGGCATAGGCTCACGTTGTTGCTGCAGTTGTCGCGCACCAATTCGATGTGCCGTCGTATATGCGAACCTGCCGAGGAAATCGTGCTCCACGCATAATTGCTTCGTCAACGATGCTATTTATACATGGTTTTACGCAATTCGCGTTCGTGTCAGGCAGAAACGAAAAATCCGTGTCTCGACGGGCTGGCTCCCTTGTTCGCACCCGGCGCGACGATGCTTCACGAAAACGGCCCTTAGCTCCCGTCACGTGCAAACTAAGCGAACGAACGGCAGCGTATCCCCCAAAGGATTTAAGGAATCAATTTATACGTCAGACTATGATTGACGATAGAAACTACGCTGAGGAGGAAGTTGCAGAGGACTTGCTCGATCTCATACGAGAGTACGAGGCCGAGATCAAGAAGCTGAAAGAGCGAGAGAACGCCCTGCTTAGTTCACTCGAGGCTAGTCTCGGTAACAGCGCGGCAGCCCTGATCAAAGAATATGTGGCGGTCAGAACTGATTGGTCACTGCGTCTTTTCGAGCTCGATCTGCGGACGCGCTATGCAGATGAAGAGGCAGCGACGTCAAAAGCAGTCGACCGGATATTCAAGGAATACGGATGAGGCGGTTCGACTCCGTTTATCTCATCTCAGTGGAGCCAATGCGTCAGCGTGCGGCCGCTGAAGACTCGCTCACGTGCCAAAACGCCTCCCAAAACGCCTAGTTTATATAATAGTATTTGGTTTTGCATGCATACAACCGCTCTTAGCGGTAAGCTATCATGAACGCGATAGAACTCGAAGGGCTTTCAAAGCGCTATAAGAAGGGCGTTGTTGCCGTCGAAGACGCAAGCTTCACGGTGCCACAAGGAACCGCGTTTGGGCTTCTAGGACCGATCGGCGCCGGCAAATCAAGCATCATCAACATGCTGCTCAATTTTATTCAGCCCAGCGCTGGAACGATCAAGATACTTGATCGCGAGATCCCTGCACAGTTTCGTGAGGTGCAACACAGGATTGGTTACCTACCTGAGCGCCCAGGCTTCTACGGCAACTTCTCTGCGGAAAAAAACCTCAGATTCTTTGCCAATATCTCGAACGCGCGCGAAGAGCGCGAAGAGAAGATCAAGAAACTCTTCAAGCTGGCAGGACTTGAAGGTAATGAGACAACCCTCGTCCGAACATTTTCCCTTGGCGATAGGAAGCGACTCGGCATCGCTGCAGCGATGCTAAACGAGCCAGAATTGCTTATTCTGGATGAACCGAGCACGGGGCTTGACCCACAGGGCAGGCGCGATATAATGGCGCTCATACACGAGCTCAACGTCCACGAGGTCACGCTGTTTCTCGCCACGCACAACGTCAGAGATATCGCAGAAATATGCGACGTGGTAGCGACAATGAGGACTGGGCACGTTGCTGCGCCGACCACCACTAAGGAGTTCGTGGCGCGCGTGCGCGGCCAGACCGTGGAAATCGAAGCGGATATTGCCGACGTAAACGAACGCGTTCTCCAGGCCATAAGGTCCGTGAAAGGTGTTAAGTCGATCCAATGCGAAGGACTCAAGATAAGTCTTGAGTACCGGCCCGGCATCAACGAGGACGTAAACTACGTAATCACGCGCGCTGGAGGCCGCTTGCGCTCCCTGCGCGAGTCACCGTCGCTCGAAGAGGCATATGTTCGCAGGATGGGAGGAAAAACGCGTTGAGTGAGTTTTCGGAGTCCGCTTACAAGTTTCTTGCAATCGCGCAAAAGGATTTTCAGTCCGCGGTGAAGACGAAGCGCTTCATCATCTTTGGAGTCATATTCGTGTTGTTTGCGCTTGTCGGCGCGTACTATGGCAATGTCGACGTCGCCCGAGGGATTTCGCCAATAAGCGGGGCGCCAAATCCGACGACGCAACCAGTCAACTACGCGATTAGCGTGTCGTACTCATATGGGGGCGAGGCTATTTTGGTGATACTCGCGCTTGCGCTTTCTTATGACGCCCTGACCGGTGAGCGATCAGCACGGACGTTAGCACAGCTCGTGGTGCGACCCATTACGCGTAGAACGATACTCTTTGGCAAGTTCGTTGCTTATCTCGCAGCTGCGGGCGGACTGTTCGTCGTCACGACGCTCGTGCTGTATATCGGTCTATCCATCATCACACGGAACGTTCCAAGCTCGAGTGACGTCGGCTATCTGATCCTCTCTATGGGCATCATACTGTTGTACGTAATGTCCTTCATCGCGATAGGGCTCCTGATCTCAAGCCTAACGCGCACGAACCTCGACTCATTGCTCGGCGCCGTATTCGTCTGGATCCTGTTATTGGTATTCACCTATGCAGGCGTTGCACTCGGACTGGGCGCGATGAATCTAAGCCCCACTTCAGAGATCCCGTACAGTGAGTTTCCTGGGTACGCGAAAATATTGCTTTGGATCAATCCCGGAAGCCACAACGTCGCTGTCCAGTCGCTGGCCGGAGACTTCGTTAAACTGACTTCAGGACTCAATTACACGGCGAACGTGATTTTCCTCATCGCCTCGATCATCGTTCCGCTGATAGCGGCTTACTACTTCTTCACCCGATCCGATGCAGTCTGAGTGTGCGCTCAATATGGGGTTGTTTTCCATTTATCTTACCTGCACAGTTCAGGCCTAATTCTTGGATTTGGTCAAGATCGATCATTATTTATAAGATAAATCGGCAATACTGCGTGTACGTAAGGAAGACAACCATCACGAAGAGGTGCCAAAAACAGATGAAAAAGCAAATTGGCTTAATAGCGTTATCTACAATCCTTATTGCATTCGTGGCATTTTCGAGTGTTGCTTCGGCCCAAGCAAGCAACGTTCAAGTAGCATTCTTCTATTCACCCATGTGCTCCGTCTGCGAACAGGTGAAGCCGCTCGTTGAAAGCGCGGCTGCGCAGACCGGCGCCAAGCTCATTGAATACAACGTAGCCGATACATCGATGGGACAAGGAGTCGCACAAGCAAATGGCGTTACAGGAACCCCGACGATAGTCATTAGCCCCGGGGGGCAGAGACTCGTGGGCGCGGTCACCGAACAACAGATAGTGACAGCCATCCAAACAGCCGCAGGCAGCGCAACGCCGGCTGCAACAGCAACGCCGACTCACGTCGCGGTTGTAAAAGCAACGCCGATGCCTAAAGTTGTAAAAACAACGCCGATGCCTAAAGTTGTAAAAACTATGAAGAAGACCTACACGCAACCGGCGATTCAGGTCGTTACACCAACCCAAACACCAACTGGTTCAACGCAAACAGTTCCTGAGTTCTCACTGCTCGGGCTAGGTGCTCCAGCGTTAGTAGCAGGCGCGATATATCTATTCTTGAGAAAACGATAAAGAGGGTTATTCATTTAACCCCCACCTTTTATTAAATAACGTATTATAGCTTCGCTCTGACTTAGAAACTTTTTTAGCCCAATTTCTCCAGTGGAAATACTGGAAGCAAAAGAGAAGCTATTTATACCACTTTAAAAGATTTTAAAGGGTTATACGAATGGCGCCCTTCGGCGCACGGGAGGTAATTCGTTGGAACCGAGGCAAAGGGTGATGACGCTCCTGATCGGAGTTGTTCTCATCGTGCTTTCAGTGCAAGTGGCAGCAGCGGAACCCTACTGCTATAACTGCAACCATGTCCACTACAACAACAACGTTATGACTGTAAACGCTCCTGCTTCGGCGCCGCAGGACGCTCCGGGTCACATTGGGCCGCTCTCAGTCCTTGACCCTTCAACGGCATTTACGAGCCCGAGTCAAATGAATCTTGCAAACATCGTGCTTCAATTTTTGTAGGCGGCCCGGGTGGAGAGATTCCCGGTGTCCTTTATCTTCTGCAAACGATAGATATTTGGTGGAAGATAGAAGTCGCATTAACCAATAATGGCGACAAAACGCATATGTGCGATAGTAGCTATTTTTTATAGTCCTGGCGGTAATTACTATCGCGCCAGCTTTTGCTTTTTTGCAGAGCGCACAAAACGCTCAAAACCTTCGTCTTGCGGATAGGTATAACGACCCGCCTTCACTGACCGATCACAGCGGGAATCACGGAAAGGCCAAAAACAGATGAAAAAGCAAATTGGCTTAATAGCGTTATCTACAGTCCTTATTGGGTGCCGGGCATTTTGAGAGTTGTATCGACCCAAGCAAGCAACGTTCACGTGCTATTCTTCTATCCACTCAAGGCTCCGTTTGCGAACAGGTGAAGCCGCTCGTTGAAAGCGCGGCTGCGCAGACCGGCGCAAAGCTCATTGAATACAACGTGAGCAAGTCGCCCGCAGATCGGATCGCCCGCTAACCCAGCCAACTAGTCTAGGCAGCGCGTCGCAGAAGTGTTTGGCGTGCGCCCCGTCATTGCAGGTGCCGGCAGACTCGTCAAACGCATTCGCGGAAGCGTCTGCGATATCAACGGAAGCATCTGCACTGTCACAGAATGCCTCAGTGCCGGGTATGACCTTGCCAGGAGTCCAAGCGAGCAGCGCAGCCAGCTTGCCCGCGCAGTCCTTGTTCGAGTTCTCTCTACTGGGGCTCGGGGCCCCGACGTCCCTTGTGGGTTTGCTGTACCTGTTGCTAAGAAGGGTTTAAGAACTAGCATCTTTGGGTTATCTTTTAGAGCTCCTCTGCTTACTACGCGCTATACTACGCGCTCGACTGCGTAGCTTGTTGTAGCAAGGCATCGTTTGGCATCAGTAGCCGGCGCTTGTGACGTTTAGCATTGTTTGTGACGCGCTCTTGCGACGAAAAAGGCTTTCTAAGATCAGGTTTAATGGGGATCGATGATCAGAGTTGGGATAATAGGCGGATCTGGTTACACAGGCGGGGAATTGCTGAGATTGCTCGTTCAGCATCCAGACGTCGACGTGACCATAGTGACGTCGCGGGCCCTCGATGCTGTCCCGGTCAGCGACGTTCACCGCTATCTTAAGGGGTTTTATGACCTCCAATTTGTAAACGCCGACGCCAAGGCGGTCGCCGAACAATCGGACGTCGTGTTTCTCGCGGTCCCCCACGGCGCCGCCATGGGAATCGTGCCAGATCTCATCGATGGAGAGGTTCGCATTATCGACCTCAGCGCCGACTATCGGCTCGGACGGAACTATGCGGAGGTGTATGGCCCACACACCGATCCTCGAGACGCCGTCTACGGCCTGCCCGAATTGCACCCCGAAGTTGCCCACGCCGACCTGTGTGCCAACCCCGGCTGCTACCCTACGGGCGCAATCTTGGCTGCGGCGCCGCTCGTCAAAGCAGGACTCGTTGATCACGCAGTATTCGATTCGAAGTCCGGGATCTCGGGCGCAGGGGCCGCTCCAACGGAGACGTCGCACTATCCTAACTTGGCTGAGAACGTGGTTCCTTACCAACTAACGAAACACCGGCACAAAGCCGAAATTGTTCAAGAGCTCCAGCGACTGGGAAACGTCGCCGTGAACTTCACCCCTCACGTTATCCCGTCCATTCGAGGCATACTCACCACCGCGCACATCTTCACCAGCGCTGAACTCGATGAAGATCGGATCCGATCACTTTACGAAGCGTTCTACGCCAACAGTCCGTTCATTCGGTTCAACGTTCCGTCGCTCGGGTCGGTCCGCGGCACGAACTTCTGCGACCTGTTCATCGAGCGAGACGCATCGACAAACCGCGTAGTCGTCATCTCCGCCATTGATAACATGGTGAAGGGCGCGTCAGGCCAAGCAATCCAGAACATGAACCTCATGTTCGGTCTCGATGAGACGACCGGCCTCTGGTCTCCGGCACTGTCGCTCTGAGGTGGCAATGAAAGTCGTAGACGTCATGAATCCAACCGTCATTTCGGTGACGCCCGACACGACGGTGCGCGAGTGTACCAAGCTCCTGCGGGAAAACAAAATAAGCGGCGTTCCGGTGGTGGCTGATAGGGACATCGTCGGCATTGTAACGGAAAACGACATACTCTCGCTCCTCGAGATACCCGAACACACAGGGTACTGGCTCCCAAGCCCGCTCGAGATTATCGAAGTTCCGGTGCGCGAAATTATCGAGCGCCTCGAGCTGAGAGACTCGATGAGCGAAGATGTGGGCGAGTGGACGGTCGATCGCGTCATGAAAAAGCCCGTCCACACGATAGATGGCGATGCGGATATCGAAACCGCTACCGAGCATATGATACGGCACAAAATCAACCGGCTTCCAGTCGTCGACGCAGCTGGTCAATTGATCGGAATCGTCACGCGCGGCGATATCATTAGAGGGATTGCTGAGGGTAGTTAATGCGCGTCGTGGAAGGAGGCGTCTGCGCCGTACGCGGAGTGAAAGCCTCTGGTTGCAAGGAAGGCAAAAACGGCCTCGCGATCATTACCGGTGGCGGCCCAGCAGCCGGGGTGTTTACCACCAACAAAGTCACCGCAGCTCCTGTCATCGTCACGAGAAGACACCTTATTGAGAGTCAGCAGATCTTGGCGGTGGCGGCAAATAGCGGGATCGCTAATGCTTTTACGGGACCAAACGGCACAGAAGATGCCGAGAGGATCGCTGAATCCCTGGCGCGCCGCTTGCACATCCGCACAACCGACGTAGCTGTCGGGTCCACTGGCATCATCGGAACCCCGCTTAACGTGGGCTGGATCGATTCGAAGATTAGTGAGGTTCTATTGACGATGACTGACGTGGCCGATGGCAGTCTTGAAGCGGCACGAGCGATAATGACGACTGATTCCACGCCCAAGCAAATTGCTGTCGAGGTCGACGGCGTCGCAATAGGTGGCATAGCGAAAGGGGCAGGGATGATTGAACCGCAGCTATCCACGATGCTCGCCTTTATCTACACGGACGCTCTGCTCACCGCTGATATTTTGCAGACGTGCCTGAAAAAAGCAGCCGATCTGAGCTTCAACATGGTCGTCGTCGATGGCGATACGAGCACGAACGATACGGTTCTCCTAATAGCTACCGGCGAGAGCTCTTCGGCCATTGACATTGATGATTTTCAAAACGCGCTGAACTTTGTGTGCGTTGAGCTGGCGAAAATGATCGCGCGTGACGGCGAAGGCGCGACGAAAATGATGGAAGTCACCGTCGCGGGCGCACGAAATAACGATGACGCGATCAAGGCGGCAAAGGCTGTCGTACGATCACCCCTGGTAAAGACGGCGCTTTTTGGAGCGGATCCTAACTGGGGCAGGATCGTCACTGCGGTTGGCTATTCTGGTGCGTTCATGGATCCAGAGGCTCTGTCACTCGCGCTGTCAGATGGAAAAGGCGCATCTGTTGTATTGGTCGAAAAAGGCCTCATAAAAAGTGCGAGCGCTGATAGACTCGACGCGGAGGCACTTTCGGAAATAATGAACCGTACAGAGATCTCGATCCTGGTGGATTTGGGAGTGGGGGCCGCAGCGGCCACGGCCTGGGGCTGCGACCTCACTGACGACTATGTGCGCATCAACGCCGAATACACCACCTAAAGACTAGCCTTCGATCTGCGATCTTATCCTGAGAGCCTGACGCGCAATGTCAGTTTTGTTCAAAATAGTGGCCATTTTCGCAATAGATTCCATTAGTCGCACCGCTTGATCGAGGTAGTTCAGCACGTCGCCTGAATACGCGTGAACACCAAATTCGGACATCCGTTCCACGATCTCGCCCGGATCGAGACCCGCCACGCGTTGCTCGATGACCCACTTCGAGAAGTTGCGTTCAGGGCATCCACAAAATGGCGACCCTTCGCAGCTACAGTCAACGAATGCCACTGAAAAAGCCAATACGGCGTCAAGCTCTTTTTGGTCGAGGTATGTCAGCTCATCGCTATTTCCTGAGAAGAGCGTCTCAAGGTTTCCTCCGCTGAACACATTGGGAGATACGTTGACTCGGAGCGCCTTCGCGTAGCGCTGCACATTGTTGAGGTATACCTGCGTAAAAACGTGTAGCTTCTGCAGAATATCGAACGGAGCGTCGCCTTTCTTCGCGGACTCGGCCACTTGAACTGCTTCAGGGATAGTGAGAAAATCAGCAGCGACGACACGCCCAAGCTTCGTCGCTCGACCGTCCCCGGAAACAAACCCCAGGCGCTTGAGGCGCCGCAGCTGAGCGCTGTCGTCGTAGTGGGCGAGCATTTTGACGCTTCGGCCGAACGTGAGGTTCGCGAGCGCCTGCTCTGCCTGCTGGTCGTCGTCGTATTCGATATCGACACTATCTGCGGAGCTTGAGAGCAGTTTGATCGCGATCTCATCCTCGGTTTGCGCCGCCCTGAATTTCTGGTTCGGGTCAGCAAATAGGAAGACTTTGCCGATATCGTGATAGTCCGGCCGCCCGGCACGCCCGAGCATCTGCTGAAACTCTTGCGGGGTTAGCCAGTTGATGCCCATCGCCAAGGACTCAAAGATGACTTGCGAAGCAGGAAAATCAACGCCTGCCCCGAGCGCCGCGGTGGTTACGACCGCTTCTATGGCGCCGTTGGCAAAGTTGGTTTCGACCTTCTTTCGTTCGCCGTAGGAGAGGCCCCCGTGGTAGGGGGCGCTCTTCGCCGAGAGTGATTTAGACAGCCTATGACAGCGCGCCCTGGAGTTCGTAAAAATGATCGACTGGCCCTTATAGCCCTTGCTCGATGTCCGCGAGATTTCGTGTCGAACGAGCTTATTGATGATAGGCAGCTTGTCCCGCTCATTAGCGAAAACGAGGTGGCGCTCGATCGGCACCGGACGTTCTTCAAACTCGATGAGCTCAGCACTAAGCTCGTGAGCGAGCGCGTGCGGGTTCCCGACGGTTGCAGACAGATAAATGCGCTGTGAACGCGGGGCTAACGTCTTAAGCCGTGAGATGAGCCCGTCAAGCCGGCTTCCGCGCTCTTCGTCTTCTAGCATATGCACTTCGTCGACAACGATCGTCCCGATTTCGCCGAGGAGCGCAGCGTCGCCCGTGCGAAGCACCTGATCGATGCCTTCATACGTCCCGACGAGAATGTCAGCTGAATAATCAGGCTCCACTCGGATCCAGTCTCGCGTCCGAATCCTGCTACCGCCGATTCTGAGGCTTACATTCAGGCCAATGCCGCGGTAGCGATCGTCAAAATCATCGTATTTCTGGTTTGCAAGAGCGACCAAAGGCACCACGAATAATAGTTTTCCCTTGCCGCTGAGCAGGTTATTAACGCCCGCTAGCTCCCCAATAAGCGTTTTTCCCGTGGCCGTCGCCGACACGACCAGAAAATCCTTACCCTTCAAAAGCCCGTGCTCCACCGCAAGAGATTGGACGGGAAGCAACGCTGATAGCTGCTTCTTAAGCAGCCGCTTCAGCCTGCTGTCGACTTCGAGTTCGTCGACCGTAACGCACGGGTAGCGCTCGGTGCCGGGCGAAAGCACGTCATACCGTGTAAGCTCAGGATCGACACCTGAATCAAGGAAACGAATGACGCGGTCGAGATCGCGCACTTTGTTAAGGAGTGTATTGAAGTGATCTTTGTGCACAAAACCGTGAAAACTGAGCTCTCGTCGCAGTTCTGATTGGGCACATTCCATGCAGATGAGCGCCCCTTGGTGGCGTACGAAATTGGCGTCGACGGGCTTGTAGCCGTGCTTTCCGATGCAAAACCCGCAGACAGGTACCCGATCATAGGGAATCTGGTAAGCCTTGAACAGTTCCACGAGATCTTGAAACACCCTCTGGTCAGGTGGCGCGGCATCTTGGCGCTCAGCAAGCGTGATATCGTGCTGCCGCAAAAGCTCAATGATGTCAGCTGGCTTCCTGAGATGCTCTTTCCCGCCGCGGATCTCCACGAATCGCTTCGGCCTCGGCCCTTTATGGGTGGGGCGAAGCGTCAACGTCGCGTCGAGGCCACATTGCGCGGGCTGGGTTGAAAAAACCTTAACACAGGAGCGCTGTGCGTGGGCGATCAGGTGAGCCATTTACTGGTTTCCTGCGCTGAGATCGATGGATTCGTAGGAAATATCGTGGGACATGAGGTTCGCGATGAGAGGCGGCACCGCCTCATCGACCGCGACGACCACCGTTGAGAGCCCCCGAAATGCCGCTTCGATGACGCCCTCAGCGGCGCCGTACTGCATCAAGGGCGAAATGCCCGCTTTTTTTACCGAAACCAGCGCTTCCAAACCAAGAATCGCGACAGGCTTGCCCGCCACAATCCGCCTGAGCCATTCTAGATCCACGGCTGCTGACCCACCTCGTTGAACCCGAGGAACGACTGCGATAGTCACATGCGCGCGATCCATTGGGATGATCCCGCTCAAGTGCTCGACGCCAACGTCGTCGCCGGTGCGCGCATCACCTATCGTGGTTCCCCGCGCGCGCGACTCATCGCTGTCTGAGTGAAACGCACAAAGAACGCCATCGCGCATCTTCAGCCCCACGGTTGCCCCTTTGCTAACGTCTTCTTCCGCGATAGCGGTCCACACGGCCACTTTCCCCACGATGTCCTCAGTGATATATCGTATGTACTTGTTGAGTTCGTTCGTCCACTCGATGATCAGCTCAATGCCTGCCTTGGTGACCTCGTACTGCCCACGTTTGTCAAACTTCACGTACCCGTCAGCGACAAGCTCCTTGAGATGCTCCGAGACGGCTTGGGGGGTCACCCCAACCCGGTCAGCAACTTCTCTTTGGCGGATCTTGGGCTGGAGCGCGGCTACTTCAACAAGCACCTGCATCTTGGTGCTCTTTCCTTTTTTCATCGGCCAAAAAAAGAGACTATCTTTTAGCCAGCTCAAATCGATGACCCT
>Ga0208034_1000332_pt1 | contig 40963 bp, 39 predicted proteins | sample June2015DPH_8_10_FD_184699 | JGI IMG/M metagenome (GOLD analysis project Ga0208034, IMG submission 184699) | Peatland microbial communities from SPRUCE experiment site at the Marcell Experimental Forest, Minnesota, USA - June2015DPH_8_100... | ecosystem: Environmental > Terrestrial > Soil >...
AGCCCGCCCGCTCGAAGGGGCAGTAAACGGCTCCGAGCTCCTGATTCGTGCTAACCTCGCCAAAGCACCAGCGACGCTGGCGGATGAGCTCGAGAACCTGTTGGTGGGACATCCGGGAGATAGTCCCGTCGTCTTCGAGCTGACGCGACCGCGGGACTTCGTGGCACGACTACGAGCGCGCCATCCTCGCGCTGTGAAGGCGGACGGCGAATTGCTGGGGCGGCTGCGGCAGCTATGCGGGGAGGACAGTGTGGTTGTGCAGAGAGGGCAATGATGGAGTCTGAATTATGAATGATGAATGATGAACGCCGGGGAAGAAGGAGCTAGGCTCTTGAGGACACAACACCAAGTGTGAATTTTGGCCTCACCTTCGCCCCTCATTTCATCATTCATAATTCAGAATTCATAATTCTGCATTAGATTCTTATGGACCCAACAAGCGCGAAACGCCAGATCGCAAAAGAGCTCGAGCGCCAGATCGCGGAGCTGGAGCGAGTGGCGGAAACGGTCGCGGCCCGCGATGAGCTCGACCGGCTTCGACAGCAATTGGAGGGCGTGCTCCGCGACGGCTCAGACTCAGCGAAGGATGCGTGGAGCCGCGTGTTGCTGGCGCGCCATCCGCAGCGGCCGCACACGCTGGACTATGTCCGGATGCTGTTCACGGGCTACTTTGAGCTGCACGGCGACCGCCGCTTCGCGGATGACCCGGCGTTGGTTTGTGGTCTGGCTCTTTTCGAAGGCGGTCCGGTGATGGTGGTGGGACATCAAAAGGGCCGCGACACCAAACAAAAACTGTATCGAAATTTCGGCATGACCAAACCCGAGGGCTATCGCAAGGCACTGCGGGTGATGCAGCTTGCGGCCAAGTTCCGGGTGCCGATCATCACTCTGATCGATACGCCGGGCGCGTATCCGGGAATCGGCGCGGAAGAGCGAGGTCAAGCGGAGGCGATTGCGTACAATCTGAAAGAAATCACCAAGCTCCCGGTGCCCATCGTGGTGGTGGTCCACGGGGAAGGCGGCAGCGGTGGCGCGCTGGCCATCGCCGTGGGCGATCAGGTGCTGATGCTGGAGAACGCGATTTACTCGGTCATTGCGCCGGAGAGCTGCTCGTCGATCTTGTGGCGCGATTGGGATCACAAGCAGGAGGCCGCCCGCGTGCTCAAATTAACCGCAGAAGATCTTCACGGTCTTCGGTTGATCGACCGGATTGTGCCGGAGCCACCGGGCGGCGCGGACTCGGACCCGGAAAAAGCCGCCGCGCTTCTGAGACCTTTCATTGCCGACAGCCTGCGAGAGCTGGGAGCGCTGCCGGTCGAAACTCTGTTGAGCCGTCGCCACGACCGCTTGCGGAAGCTGGCGACGTTCGTCGCTGAGACCTGATCCCGGCGGTAAGGGGAGGTTTGATTTTGGATTTTAGATTTTGGAGTGTGGGACAGCGTTCTTGGACCTCCGAGAGACGGAATTCACGTTGTCCTTAATCCAAAATCTAAAATCCAAAATCTAAAATCTCAAGATGAGTGATCCGCTTTATCGCGATTATGAGAAGTTGATCGAGATCACCATCCTGGGCAAGAAATTTCAAGTTCCGGAAAAGAACATTTGTCTGCGCGCGTTTCAATTCGTCAGTCCTGAAACCATTCCTTACGGACGCTTCTGCTGGAATCAGGAATGTCAACTGTGCCGCGTCGTCTACACGATGGAAGGACAAGAAGGTTCCGTGCCGCGGCCGATTCTGGCGTGCAAGGTGATTGTCGGGAATGGCATGCAGATCGTCGAGCTGTCCGACGAGCTGAAGTGGTGTCTGTCGGCGGTTCTCGAGAGCAGTGACGAGGGGCAAGTGGCAGGTGGCGAACAAGAGCCGTCAGCCGTCAGGTCGCAGGAAGCACACGCCACAGAAAGGCTTGCTGATCGCTGACTGCCTACACCTTGTCACTCGCCACTGCCTTTCAAGACGCGGCGGCCGTCGCTGCGGGCTGTGCAGGTTGATCAACTCGCAGGAAGGAGTGCATGGCCTGCTCCATCTCCCAGGCGGTAGTCGCCTGCTCGGGATAGCTGATCACGCGGGTTTCGAAAGAGAAGCGGCCACTGGCGGCTCGCGCTTCCTCCAGGCTTTGAATCAGCCGGTTAGTAATCTGAGTCACGGCGGCAGCGTTGGGTGCCACCAGGACAACGCCAAAGGCGCCGGGCTTGAATCCATAGATCGCGTCGTCCTTGCGCAATCTCACCAGAAGCGCTTTGGCGACGTCGCCATAGGCATTGTCGATCTCGCCTTCACCTGAAAACTCCTTCCTGACGGTGGCCAGAATCAGCAGCAGGGACAAACGATCCCCGGTGCGCACGCATCGGCGGAATTCCATGGTCAGGCGGTCTTGGAACCGGCTCGTTCCAGGCAGCGTGCGGAGCAAATCAGTGCTGGCCTGGCGCCGGATCATATCGATGCGCTGCTGTCCCTCTACAATCGTTCTGCGAAGCCTCCGGATCACGATGTGGCGGTTCGTCAAATACGTCACCATCAGAATTGACAGGACGCAGAAGCCATAGAACGCCCTTCGAGCTGTCTCAGTTTCGGAAGTGATGGGATGGGCGAACACCAGCGGATACATCGCGGCGGCCATGCCGATGGACATCACTGCGATCACGACAATGGCCAGAATCGATAGCTGCGCCTCGCGGCGTTCGAGCGTGTTGAACTCAATCTTGTCGGCTATTCTCATGGATCACGGCCTCCTCATCGGCCGGCGGTCAATCCACTGTCTCGTCTTCCTTCCGTTCCTTCGCGCTTGAATGCTTCGCTTGCCAGACCGCCTGGCTGATGATTGCCACACCATATGTCAAATATGGGAAAATGTCTATAGCAAGAAAGGCGATAGTCCATCGCTGATAGTTCATGGCAAGGACGCAACAGCCGATGGCGCTTTTTGACTCTCGACTATCAACCATCGACCCTTGACTCTTCTGGCTACGGAGCAATCAGCGACACTCCGTTGCGAAGCACTTGCTCGGCAAGCGCGCTGGACACGGAGCCACTCAGGTCAATGCGGGAACCGTTGGTCTGAGAATCCATCCCTTGTAATAAGGCCATGACTCCTGCTGAGGAAGCCGAAGTCGATTTTGCGGTCGGAGTGGGCCGGGCGGCGCGAAAAAGGGCAAGGGCCTGGCTGAGCTTCGCGGCACTCTCCGCGTCGCGGCACAGCAGCGACATGTGCATGGTGAACTGTCCGTCCCAATCCAAGCGATAGATAACCATGCGGATTGGCGCGAGCAGTTCTTTGGGATCGCCGGGAGTTTTGGCGCCGCCGGTCAGCACGGGGAGCGCTTCGCTTGACGCCAAGTCGCCCTGGACAATGCCCCACAGCGCCGCGCTGCCCTCAAGTTCACCCTCGGCGCTCACAAAACTCGCGTTCGATTGCAGCGCGGGTTTCACTCCGGCGCGAACATCGAGCAAAGCTTTCAGGTCACTCAACCGTCCAAAGATCGCGGTGGAAGAATCGAAGAAAGCGAAGAACAAGGCGTCCGGCTCGGTGCTGGAGCCGAAGCCATACAACTCGTAGCCTTGGTATTGCTGGTAGGAGATTTGGTGTTGGACGAAATAGTCGTGCGTCGCGTCAGGGTGAAATTGGCCTTCGGCTAAACCAAAGGAGACGGAACTCCCCGCTTCGCCACGCCATCCCAGGACGACTTCGTCGATCTCTTTCTCCGGGTCAGCCCGGAAAGCACGGAGAATGCCCTCAAAGCTGCTCAACTGCTGCGTGATAATCCATGGGCGAAGGCGCGAATAATCGGGCAGGGCGCGAAGTTGCGCCAGGTTGGAGTAGAGAATCTGCCGCGTGTCCGCAGGAAAAGTGGGCAGCGCATCGCGCGCCGCGCCTTGGCCGCTGAGCAGGGCAGGGGAAAAGAGCCCGAGTGCGATTAGGAAGAAAGGGACCGCTCCCCGCCTGCCCGACCAAGGCGGACTTAAACGCATAACGCCTCCACGCGCGCATTATACCTCAGTCGCTCGCAGGTAAGATTCCGGCTTCCTCTGGCTGGAGATTACTCTCAGCGCGATCGCGCGCGAAAGTGGCCCGACTGCCGGTTGCAGTCCTGTCGTGGTCTGCGGTCCTTGATTTTGGCTATCGGATGTGATAATTTAAGCTTGCGGTTGGTCAGAGGCTTTGCTTTATGCAAACAGAGAGGTGATTCATGGCGCTTGAATTGACACCCAAAGCGGTGTCCAAGGTAAAGGAAATCCTGGCACAGCAAGACCCTCAACCCATGGGACTCCGCGTCTCGGTGGTTGGCGGCGGGTGCTCGGGTTTTTCGTACCAGATGAACTTCGAAAGCCAGAGCAACGGTATCGATAAGATTTACGAGTTTGATGGCCTGAAGGTCTTCGTTGACCAAGCTTCACTGATGTACCTGAGCGGCACCAAGATCGATTACTTGGAGACACTCGAAGGCGCTGGATTTAAGTTTGAAAATCCCAATGTGAAGACCACTTGCGGCTGCGGAAGTTCCTTCAGCGTTTAGCGCCGCACCGTCACGGAAGTTAACCCCGGTCAGTTCGCCTGGCGCGAGCACCGGGGTTTCTGTTTTCAATGGAGTCATTACGGACATAGGGTGAGGCAGCCCATTTTGGATTTTGGATTGCGGCACTCACGCTCGCTTCCGTAGGGTGACCTTACGTAGTTTTCACTTTAGGGCCGGAATTCTTACCAGCAGCATCCTTGGCCCCAAGAGCCCGAGACAGAGCGTTTATGGCGGTCGCACAGCGTTGTCTTAATCCAAAATCCAAAATAAAGCGGATGCTGCTGGAGGCGAGACGTGAGACTGTTGATCCGTTGGGTGATTACCAGCTTTTCGCTGTTCGTGGCGGCTTGGCTGGTGCCGGGCATTCGAGTGGAAGGCAATGGCTGGAAAATTTATGCGGCGGTGGCCGTCATTTTGGGACTTGTGAATGCGGTCGTTCGTCCACTGCTGAAGGTCTTATCGTGTCCCCTCATTATTCTCACCCTGGGCTTGTTCATCTTCGTAATTAATGGCCTAACGCTCTGGCTGGCCTCCGCCATTGCGGTGAGATGGTTTCACCTTGGATTCTACGTCGACGGATTTTGGCCGGCGGTATTGGGGGCACTCATCGTCAGCATCGTGTCCGTCATTCTCACCATGCTAACCAGAGAAGAAACAGAACATTGAGTGATGAAAACCATCGAGTGATTGAGTGATCGGGCGATCGGGTGATTGAAAAGCGGAAACTGGAGCTCGCCGAAGACAATTTCAAATGGCAAATGGCAAATGTGAAATGGCAAATGACTCCGGCTGCTGGGCGACAGAGCGCAATGCGTCTGCTTGTTGCCAGTTCCAATTTGCCATTTCCCATTCTCCATTTGAAATTCTTGTCGGCCAGTTTCTAGTTTCTGCTTCCGCCGCCAATCACTCAATCGCCCGATCACACAATCACCCAATGCCTGTGGTACCCTTGGACCGACGAGGAGACCCTGAATGGTACATTCGCCCGGATTTCTGAAACTGGTTGATGAGGCAAGAAAGCGCATCAAAGAAACCAACGTCCAGGAAGTGAAACACAAATTGGATGCGGGAGAGAAATTTCATCTTGTCGATTGCCGCGAGGAGAGCGAGTGGGCCCGCGGACATCTCCCAGGCGCAATTCATCTCGGCAAGGGAGTGATCGAAAGAGACATCGAAAAGACCATTCCAGACACGAAGTCGCCCATCATCATCTATTGCGGCGGCGGTTATCGTTCGGTGCTCGCCGCGGAAAACATCCAGAAAATGGGCTACACCAACGTGCTCTCCATGGACGGGGGATGGAAGGGATGGACGACAGCGGGATTCCCCACCGTGAAAGAATAGAAACAGCATTCAGCTTTCAGCCGTCAGTCATCAGCGAGCCAATGCGGGTTCGCTGACGGCTGAGACCTGACCGCTGACAGCTCCCAAGATGAAAATCGCCCTCGCTCAAATCAACACTACGGTTGGCGATTTCGCCGGCAACGTCGATGGCATCGTGAAGTTCGCGCGCCGGGCGGCCGAGCGCGGCGCCGACCTTGTCGCCTTTCACGAGCTGGCGCTCTGCGGGTATCCTCCGCGCGACTTGGTTGAGAAGCCCGAATTCGTCCGGCGCACCGAGGCGGAACTGGAACGCCTGGCGGGACTGCTGCCCGATATTCCCACCGTGGTCGGTTACGTGCGCCGATCGCAGGTGAAGCAGGGAAAGGCCGTTTCTGACGCGGCGGCGCTGCTCCACGGCAAACGAGTGGCGCTGGACTACTCGAAGATTCTTCTGGCCTTTTACGACGTGTTTGATGAGTCGCGCTATTTCGAGCCGGGCACGGGACCCGCGCTCTACAGGCTCGGATCGCTCAATGTCGGCTTCACCATTTGCGAAGATGTGTGGAACGACAAATATTTTTGGGAAAAGCAGCTCTACACGCGCGATCCGGCGGAAGAATCCGTGGCGGCCGGCGCTCAAGTCCTGCTCAACATCGCCGCCTCGCCATTCAATGCCGAAAAAATCCAGTTTCGCCAGGAAATGTTGAAGACCCTCGCCACTCGCCACCGCCTGCCGGTGGTGTACGTCAATCAAGTGGGTGGAAACGATCAACTGGTGTTTGATGGCTCGAGCATGGCGTTCAACGCCCGCGGCGAGCTGGGCGCGCGCGCCAAGTCATTCGAAGAAGACCTGGTGATTTTCGACACCGAGACGGGAAAGGGCGACATCCACGACGGGCCCTCTTCCGAGGCCGAAGCCGTGTACCAAGCGCTCTGCCTCGGCACGCGGGACTATGTTTCGAAGTGCGGTTTTGAGAAAGTGATTGTGGGCCTGAGCGGTGGAATTGATTCCTCGCTCGTCGCCACCATCGCTGCCGACGCACTCGGGCCGGAGAAGGTAACCGGCGTGAGCATGCCCGGACCCTATTCCTCGCCCGGCAGCATCCGCGACGCGGAGGCGCTGGCCCGCAATCTGAAAACCGATTTCCGCGTCATACCCGTGACTTCGATCTTTGAAGATTACCTCTCGACCCTCGATCCGGCCTTTGAGGGATACCCGCGCGACGTGACCGAGGAAAATATTCAGGCCCGCATCCGCGGGAACATCTTGATGGCGCTTTCCAATAAGCTGGGCGCGCTGGTGTTGAGCACCGGCAATAAATCCGAACTGGCCGTCGGCTACTGCACGCTTTATGGCGACATGGCGGGCGGGCTCGCGGTGATCGCGGATGTCCCCAAAACGATGGTTTATGAGTTGGCTCGGCACGTGAATCGCGCCGGGGAACGCATTCCAGCCGCTTGCCTGGATAAACCGCCGTCCGCCGAGTTGCGTCCCAACCAAACCGATCAGGACACGCTGCCGCCTTACGAAGTGCTGGATGTCATCCTGAAAGCCTTCATTGAAGAAAATCTGAACGCTGCGGAGATCGTGGAAAAATACAAGCTCAACGAAGATCTGGTCCGCCACACCATTCGTTCCGTGAATAATGCCGAGTACAAGAGACAACAAGCCGCGCCTGTGCTTCGAGTCACCGGAAAGGCCTTCGGGATCGGCCGGCGCTATCCCATCGCACAAAAGTTCTCCGAATAGGCGGAACGCGAAGACCCCGACTTCCCTCCAGTCTGAAGTATAATCCCGTCGTCATGTCCTCTCCGGCCCAGGATCCCGTCAGCCGGCTCTTCACCAAGGTGGGAGCCTGGATCGACCGAAGCGTTCCCCGCGTCCACGCTTTTTGGCAGCGCGTCACCGAGGGCATCGAGCTCCAGGAGCTGTGGAGGCAGTTTGTGGCGGAAGCGCGCGTCAGCTACTCGCTCTACTCAAGCGAGGTCGACTGGAAATCGGTCGAACATAAGCAGCATGGCAAGCGAGCGCTCGCCGTGGCGCGCGCTTTTTTCTGGGCGATGCTTCTGAAGCTCTCCCCGGCGCGGCGCGTCTTCCTGCTCTTTGCTCTGGTCATGAGCGTCCTCGCGCTTCTCGACGTGCGCCTCGAATTCGGCGAGCGCACCCGCATCGATTGGAGCGGGCAACATTTCTTCATTCTCGCTGCGGCATCCTATTTGCTGCTGCTCGCCCTGGAGCTGGCAGACCGAGTGACCATGAAGCGCGATCTGGAAATCGCGCGAGACATCCAGCGCCGCCTGGTGCCCGCCGGCCCGCCGGTGGTTCCCGGATTTGACATTGCTTTCGCCACACGACCCGCCAACACGGTGGCTGGCGATTACTACGATGCGTTCTTGCGCTCGCTGAAATCCGCCGCTTCGGCCCCGGCACACCTGGTGGTTGCGGTGGCCGACGTGGCCGGCAAGGGCGTTCCAGCCGCCCTGGTGATGGCTACGTTTCAGGCCAGCCTACGCACGCTGGCGCTGGAGGCAACTTCTTTGCCGGAGTTGGTCGCAGGACTGAATGGGTATGCGTGCAGACATGGCGTGGGTGGGCAGCGCTTCATAACCGCGTTTCTGGCGGATATCGACGTTGAAACACGGGCTCTCAGCTACATCAATGCCGGACACAATCCGCCCCTCCTGCGGCGAGGCTCGGGCGAGCTGGAGCAACTGGAGGCGGGCGGTTTGCCCTTTGGCATTAAGCTTGACGCGCCCTATGAAGCGGGCGCAGTCTCGCTCGCGCCCGGAGATCTGCTGCTCGTGTTCACGGACGGCGTCGTCGAGGCGCAAAACGAGTCGGGCGAAGAATACGGAGACACGCGCCTCGTGGAATTGCTAAAGGCTGCGCCCCAGGGAGGCGCCGCGGATCAACTGAAACACTTGATGAACTCCGTCGATGGCTTCGTCCGCTCCACCCGCCAGCATGACGACATCACGTGCCTCTTTCTCCAAGTTTCATCAACCCCCAAGGGAGGTTTGGAGTCTAAGATATCTGAGGCCGGCTGACTGTCTGTCAGTACGTCAGGATTTCAGGTTTTCAGTAACTGACACACTGAAATGCTGACGTGCTGACCGCCCTGAGACAAGCACAACTTGAAATACCTTTCAAATATCGCTTCGACGGTGGCGGCCCTCGGGATTGCTCTCGCCCTGGGCGCGGCGGCCGCCGGTCCCGTCACCCTGCCGCATTCGACGATTCGAGAAAAAGCTCTGCCCAACGGGCTACGCATCTTGATGATTGAGAATCACGATGCGCCGGTGATCAACGTCCAAGTCTGGTATCACGTCGGGTCAAAGAACGAGCTCGCCGGCAAGACGGGCTTCGCGCACCTCTTCGAGCACTTGATGTTCGACGGCACCAAGAACATCGGGCCGGACCAGTTTTCCGATTATGTGGTCCGCTCGGGAGGCACCGATAATGCCTACACCACCGAGGACGCGACGATCTTTTGGGAAACTATTCCGAGCAACAACCTGCCGGCGGTCTTGTGGCTGGAAGCGGACCGGATGAGAAACCTCCAGATCACCGAGCGCGTCTTCAAAACCGAAAGGGAAGTGGTGAAAGAAGAGCGCCGTCAGCGCCTGGATAACCAGCCGTACGGGACGGTGGTTGAAGTCCTCTATCAGAACGCGTTCAAGGTGCATCCGTACCAGCACCAGACCATCGGCAGCATGGAAGATCTCGACCGCGCCAGCATCGATGACATCCGGCAATTCTACGACACGAATTATGTCCCGTCCAACGCCACGCTCGTGATGGTGGGCGACTTCGAACCGGTCGAGGCGGAAGCCCTGGCGGAAAAATATTTCGGGCCGTTGCCGGCCAGCCCGCCGCCGCCGCGCGTGATTCCCCAGGAACCCGTCCAGACCTCCAAGCGTGTTCTCAAGATCGTCCGCGACGTGGCGCTGCCCGCCTTCGTCGAGGGCTATCACATGCCCGCCGACGGGACGCCGGACGCTTACCCGCTGCGGCTGGCCTCCGAAATTCTTTCGGAGGGCGACAGCTCGCGAATTCGCCGCCGCTTGGTCTACGAAAAGCAGGTTGCCCTGGACGCGCAAAGCGCCGGCAACTTCACTGAGGATCCCAACTTGTTCTTCGTGCTCGGCGTCATGAACGCCACGCACACGCCGGAGGAAGGCGAAAGGGAAGTGGACGATGAAATCGCGCGGCTCAGAAACGAACCGGTTTCCGCCTACGAACTCGAGACGGCCAAGAACCAGATTTTGCGCGAATTCATCCTGAGCCGCGAAACCACGAAGAGCCGCGCCGATGAGCTGGGCTACGACGCCGAGATCCTCAAGGATCCAGAGCTGGTGAACACTGAGCTGGCACGTTTTCTGGCCGTGACGGCGGAAGACATCCAGCGCGTGGCGCGAAGATACTTTGTGCCGGAAAACATGACGGTGGTGGAAGTTTCTCCTGAGACGGGCAAAGCAGGGAGTGGGGAGTAGGGAGTGGAGAGCAGGGGCAGGGAATGCGGGGCAAAATTCAAAATTCAAAATTCAAAATGAGAACGCTGTGCGTGCTCGCCGTTTTAGTGGCGGCACCGGTCGTTTCGGGTGCGGATCAGCCGCCGGAGGTGCCGCCTCCGAAAGCTGTGCACTTGCCTCAGCCGGCCATTCGTGTTTTGCCCAACGGCCTCAAGGTGGCGGTGATCGAGCGCCATTCGCTTCCCGTTCTCACCCTGCGGTTGGTTGTGGAATCGGGCGCCGAGGCTGACCCGCCAACTTTACCGGGCGCCGCGCAGCTTGTGGCCTCGGTCCTTAATCAGGGGACGACCCATCGGAGCGCGCAGGAAATTGCTCGGGCCGTTGACCACGTCGGCGGCACGCTTGAGACCGGCGCAGAGTGGGACGATTCCTTTGTGGCGCTCAGCGTGCTTGCCGACCACACCGAATTTGCGTTTGATTTCGTCGCCGACGTGGTGATGCGGCCCGCCTTCGCGCCCGAGGAAATCGAGCGGCAGCGCAAGCAAGCGCTCTCGGCGCTGGAGATTGCGCTCGACGACCCGTCCTACGTCGCGGACACGGTCTTTGACTGCCTCATGTTTGCCGGCACGCCTTATGGGCATCCGGAGGACGGGACTCCTGACGCCGTGCGCCGCATCACGGCGGGGGATATTCGGGCGTTTTATTCTCGTCACTATCAACCGTCGAATTCGATCCTGGCAGTAGTGGGAGACATCACCGCGGATCGTGCGTTTGAGCTGGCGGCCAAATATTTCTCGGCGTGGCAGGCGGATACTTCCACCGCTCGTGGCCCGGGCGTCCCGCCCGTGCAGAATGATGGGCAGGATGCCCATGCCACAGGGCGCCTGGTCGTGATCGATAAGCCCGACGCCGTGCAGACGGAGATGCGCGTGGGCAATCGCGGCCTCGCTCGCGGCAGCCCGGACTATTTGGCGCTCACCGTCGCCAATCAGACTCTGGGTGGGCCGGCCACCAATCGGCTGTACCGGGCGCTGAGGATCGAACACGGGCTCACCTACAGTGCTTCCAGCGAGCTCGATTGCTACCAATCGTTGGGGAGTTGGGAGAGCAAAACCTCCACTCGCACGCTTGAAACCGTCAAAGGCGTTCGCGTCATGCTCGAGGAAATGAAGCACCTCCGCGACCATGCCATCAGCGACTATGAGCTGCACACCGCGCAAAGTTATCTCGTCGGTCACTTGGCGCTCGAAGTGGAATCTTCCTCCGGCCTTGCCACACAACTGCTCAACTTGCTCGTCTACAATTTGCCGCTCGACTATTGGGACCGCTTTCCTGAGCGCATTGCCGCTCTCGACGACGAGCAGGTGCTGAATTCCACGCAACGTTACTTGGATTTGGATCGCGCGGTCATCGTGCTGGTAGGGAACTCGGCGAGCTTCAGCAGGGAACTGAAGAAGGTCGGAGAGTTTCGGGTCATTCCCATCCACAACCTCGATCTTGGGTCTCCAGACCTCGTGCGTGTGGGCAGGTAGTCGGCGTGATGAGGTAGGTGCGAAACGTGATGAAACATCCAGATGCTGAAAAAAAAGTCGTTCCCGGAATGGCGCTCCCCACGTCCCACATGCCCGCTGCCACCTACGGCAGAGTCTTCCTCGTCATCGCGCTCCTCACCCTGTTGGTGATTCCGGCCGAAGCCATAATCTTGGCGCAGACCTATTTCAATCCCTGGCGGCTGGCGGCGTTTTTGGAATGCCTGTCGCTGACCCTCGCGGCCGTGGTGGCGCTCACCGATTCGCACGTTGTGCGGGAGCTCCGGCGACGCGCTATGGAGTCAGCGACGGTGGCGCTTGCTCTTCCGTTTCTTCTGCTGGTTCCGTACTTGATCCTGGCGATCGGGACCGGCACATTCAGGTTATGGGCGGCAGGGAAGCTTGCGCTCTATATCGCGGCGCCGACGCTGCTGTTGCTGCCGGATCGATTGCACCGGGCGGATCACTCCCATGGGGCGGGATGGCGCGATTTCGCTGCCATGGCGGCGTTGGCTGTTCCGGTGGGTGCCCAATGGCTCGATGGCATCTGGATTTGGCCGCAAGAGGTCTATTTCTTTCGCCCCCTCTTTTGCGTTTGCGTCTGCGCCTACGATTTCCTCGTGATCCGCGGCCTGGAAGACTCCGGCTTCAGGCTGATCCCCCGCAAGGGTGACCTTGGCGACGGGCTGGCCAACCTTGTAGCCTTCTCGCTGCTCGGCATTCCCCTGGGGATCTACATAGGGTTCATTCACCCTCATTGGCCCTCGGCCTCGGGGTGGGAAATCGCATTTCAGTGCTTCGGCATTTATCTCACCATTGCGATTCCGGAGGAACTGATGTTCCGTGGCATCCTCCAGAATTTCCTGGCCAAGACTATCCCGTCGTCTCGCGCGGTCTATGGACTGGTGATTGCCTCGGTCATTTTCGGCGCCGCGCATTTGCATCATCCGCCGGTGCCCAACTGGCGTTACGGCATCATGGCCACCCTGGCAGGACTCTTTTACGGCAACGCGTGGCGCACACGGCATCGTCTGCCCGCCTCGGCCCTGACCCATGCAATGGTGGATACGATGTGGCGTTTTTGGTTTTAAGACACTGGTGGTCAGTAGGTGGTGTACCGTAGCCTGACAAGAATGAGCCGCAAGAGGGAGCGCCACTTTTTTTGACTGTTGTGCCCATTGCCGACCGCTGCTCACTCACGCCGGGTAACGGGCCACGCTTCTTCAGGAGATCAAGGACCAAGGACGAAGGACAATCCTCACTGCGACATTTTCTGTTGCCCGCCTACAGGCTTACTGACATACTGAGACATTCACATACTCACCGGCGGCCATGGAGCGCCGCCACAAAAAGGAGACCACAAATGATTCATCGTTTCGCCCCCGTACCACGACGCTTCGCATCCCTTGCGCTCGCGTTGCTCATCGTCGGCTTGCCAGGGAGCGCATTGGCCAGGCAAAAGAATCCCAAGCCCGGCCCGCTGACCGGCACCTGGGAATGCGTCGCGCACGGTACCTCTCGCGGCGACCTGCCTTTCACGCTGACCCTCGAGCAGATTGGAGAGACAGTCACCGGCTCAGTTTCTTCACCCATCGGCTCGACGGAAATTGCGAACGCCACCTTTAGGAAGAAAAGCCTTTCCATTCATATCGAATCCGGCCAAGGAGAGAGCTACGACCTGACGGGCACATTCAAAAAGGGACAACTCTCCGGTCAGTGGGCCCACGGGAATGAGAAAGGAGCCTGGGATGGCGCGAAACAGGGCTCGAAAGCCAACGAAGGCACGAAGCCAGCGGCAGCGAGCCAGTAGGAGCCTCTGGGAGGCGCGTCAATCCTGTCTGTGGCGCAAGTTAACATAATATAACTTATCAGACGTAAAGCATGGAGCCGAAATCCTGCGATATGCGTGAAGCTGAGATCCTGCGGAGCGAGCTATCACGGAATTGGGAGTTCTCCGCTCGCCCGCTTCCCTGCTGCCAAGCTGATGGTTTTTGCTTGCCCCATGCCACTCGCCACTGTTCTCAGGCGTTGACTGCGGCAATCCTTCGGATGAGATCTTCCTGTTCGTTCCGGTTCTCGGCGCCGATGGTGAACGCGCTGAGCACGCCGAGTGACAATGCATACTTCAGGGCTTCGTCCTGGCGCGTGCGCATGTCGCCTTGCCCGAGGATTTTCATGCCGACGACGGCTTTGCCGGCGGCGTGCATGTCTTTGAGCACAGAGAGTACGGTGGCCGGATCGGCGTCCATGGCGGCACCAATGGGATTGATTCTCGCCAAGTCAACTTGCACCCACGGCGATTTGGCCGCGGCGCGGAGCGCGCCAATCGTGTGGCAGGAACATCCGTGGGCGCGGATGATCTTCTTCTCGCGCGCTTCGGAGAGCACATCCATTGCGGGCCGATGCTTTTCGGTCCAGTCGGGGTCTTGTTGGCAGTGCATCAGCACTATGTCAAGGTAGTCGGTGTTCAGCTCTTTGCGGAAGCGTTCCAGGTCAGCGCGCATGCCAGCGGCGTCGCGCGCCCAGGATTTGGTCAGGAGAGTGACCTTTTCCCTCGGGACGCGCTTGAGCGCTTCGGCGGCGTGCGGATGGCTGCCGTAGGTATCTGCCAGGTCAAAGAAGCGCAGGCCGTGGTCGTAGCCGTTCCACAAAAGGTCGGCGAGACCCTGAACGCCCATCGCGGTCTGGTGCGAATGGTGCCCCGAACCTACGGTGCCTGTGCCCATCGCCAGGCGCGTAGTTTTGATTCCAGTGTTCCCCAGCTCGACGATGTCGGTCGCGCTGAATCGCGCGCCCGGCGGAATGGGAAACGCCGGAGCCGAAAATGTGAACGCTTTGGACCCCAACCACGCCGCGCCCAAGCCTGTTGCGGTTCGTTTGAGGAATTCTCTCCTCTTCATAATGTCACCTCTTCGCGCCGGCCACTTTGCTTGGAGCCAGAGAACGCGGTCGCCCAAGCGATTCGCCACACCCTAGCACGGAGTGATTGCGAAATCAATGCTGGGAATTGGAGAATAGAAAGTCGGGGGGGGGATTCAGGAACTGGAGGCAAGAAAACAGAAACTGGCTGGACGGTCTGCAACTGGGATCAGAGTGAGGTTTGATCCCTCCGTGCTAAAATCTTTTCTTCCGGTTGCGGCCACGGCGCGTGGTGTGAAATCTGCGTAATCTACGGATAAAAGCATGAACACAACAATTCCCGAGAGCATGCGCGCGGTTGAGCTCCGCGCCTACGACGGCCGGCCGGAGAGCCTGGCGCTGGTGGAAAAACCCGTTCCCACTCCGGGCTCGGGCCAAGTCCTGGTGCGAATGGCGGCCTCCCCCATCAATCCTTCAGACCTGATGTTCATTCGCGGTTTTTACGGGTTCAAGAAACGGCTTCCGGTGGTGCCGGGCTTCGAAGGGAGCGGCACGGTGGTGGCGGCAGGCCGGGGCTTCCTGGCGCGGTGGCTCGTAGGCCGGCGCGTTGCGTGTGCCACAGCCAGCCCCGACATCCGCGACGGCACGTGGGCCGAGTTCGCGTTGACGTCCGCTCAACTGTGCATCCCGTTACGCCGCCACGTCGACTTGGAGCAGGCGGCCATGATGCTGGTGAATCCGCTCAGCGCATGGGCACTGATGGATATCGCTCGCCGCGGAGGCCACCGCGCCGTGGTCCAAACCGCCGCCGCCAGCGCCCTGGGGCGAATGGTGGTACGGCTGGGCCGCCGCTTCGGCCTGCCAGTGATTAGCGTGGTTCGCAGAGCGGAACAGATGGAAATTCTGCGGACTCTGGGCGCAGACGCGGAGCATATACTCAACTCCGGCGATTCCGACTTCGACCGCCGCCTGATGGAAACCTGCCGGCCACTGGGCGCCACGCTCGGCTTTGACGCGGTGGCGGGAGAAATGACTGCGCGCCTGCTGAAAGCCATGCCTCCGCGCAGCCGCGTGCTGGTGTACGGCGCGTTGTCGCTCGAGCCGTGCCGCGTTGAGCCCGCGTCGCTCATCTTCGAAGGAAAGAAAGTGGAAGGCTTCTGGCTCTCCGAGTGGCTGCGTCAACACAGCGTTCTCGGCCAGCTTCGCTTGGCGCGCCGGGTGCAGAAATTGCTGGCCACCGAATTGAAGAGTGATGTGCAGGCCCGCCTCCCGCTCAGCAAGGCTGCCCAAGCGCTCAAACAGTACGCAACCAACATGAGCGGCGGCAAAGTCTTGCTCGTGCCGACCATGACCGACTAGTGCCGTTCCAACTATTTCGACCTAGCTTCTCGGGGCCGTCCCGATTATGGCGCGAAACAGAGCGTACGTGTTGAACATAGGTCTAATAAGTTGGAACGGCACTAGCGGCGATTGCGTCTGGCGCGATTCAGATGGAATATGTGAGACTGCCCGTTGGATTGAGAACGCATTTCCCAGCTCGGGAAAACCCCACAATCAGCACACGAATCGGCGCGATTCGTTACTTCTCGGCTTCCGCTTCGCTCGAGCCCTGAAGTGGCGAGTCCTTCGGAACCGGCTCGCCCCAGATGTAGTGGCTGAACCAGTCGAGGTTCGATTGCATCACGGCGCGATTCGATTTCGGCTTGTCGATGCCGTGGCCGAAGCCGGTATACAAGAGCAACCGTGAGGGCACGTGCAGGTCCTGGAGACCGCGATACAACTCAAAACTATCGGGCACCGGAACGCGTTTGTCCTGACTTCCCTGCTGGATCAAGGTCGGCGTTTTGGCGTTCTTAATCGTGGTGATGGGTGAGGTCTTTGCATAGACGGCCGGGTCGTCCCACGGAGTGGCATGGAGGTACTGCCGCGTGAAAGGAGTAATGTCGGTGTTCACGTAGTAGGTCATCCAGTCGCTGATGCCGGCGCCCACGGAGATGGCCTTGAACCGGTCCGTGTGCGTGGTGAGGAACGCCGAGATGTAACCACCCTGCGACCACCCCATCGATCCCAGGCGCGCTTCGTCCACTATGCCGCGGGCGATGAGCGAATCCACGCCACTCATCACATCCTCCATGTCGCCCACGCCGAGGTTGCGCACGTTGAGGGCGCGAAACGCCTCGCCGTAGCCGGCGCTGCCGCGGTAGTTTGGTTCGAGCACCAGGGCGCCTTTCGAAAGAAAGATCTGAATGGGATAGGTGCGGTCCGCCGGTTGCATGAGGGCTCGCGAAATGCCTGTCGGACCGCCGTGAATCACCACCAGCAGCGGATATTTCTTCGCGGGATCAAAGTCCGCCGGCTTGAACAGCGCGCCCTCAATCGTCGTTCCATCTTTGCTTTTCCAGGAAATCATCTCTTCCGTGCCGAGCTTCAGGTTTCGAAGCTGCGAGTTCATGTCCGTCAGCTTGCGCGGCGCGAACGGCGCGACCGGCGAGACGAAGACTTCGCTCATGTGTTCGGCGTCCGAAGCCGTCAGCGCCATCGTCTTGAAGTCGCGCGAAAAGGAGACGGCACCGGCGGCATAGTTGTCCGGCTTTGTAATTCGCGTCACCGTGCCGCTCGCGGGATTCAGCCGGAAGACGTGCGATGCCGTCTTCTGCAAGGCGTCGAAGTAAATACCATCGGGTCCCCAGTCGATGAGGTGAGGGTCCTCGTCGAAACTGGCGGTCAGATCGCGGACGTCCGAAGCCTGCGTAGCCGGCTGCGCCACCACTTGAACCAGATCGACGACAGCAATATGGCTGTTCAGATAGTAATGATACTGCCTGGCGAGCGCCGTCGAGAAAGCAAGCTGCTTCCCGTCCGGTGAAAAAACAGGCTCCCCGTCCGGTCCGGGCAATGCCACGATTTTGTGCACAGCGTTGTCATGATCGAGGTCCACAAGATAGATGTCCGAGTCCCCTCGAAACGCGAGAAGTGGGTTAGGGGCGGCGCTGAAGGCGATGCGCGTAGAGTCAGGGGACCAACTGAAATCGTTCAGGTTGAGGGCAAGATCGCGGGTGATCTGCTTCGCCTTGACGGGGCCGGTGATCGCTTCAGCCGCAGTCACGTCCACCACCCAGAGTTGGTTCTGCGTGAAGTCCTTCTCGAACACATCAAAGTCTCCGTATTTCTCTTTGCGGCTTTTGCTCGCCTTGGCTTCCACCGGCGCAGCGAGGAACGCGATCTGCTTGCCGTCTTTGGACCAGCGGAAGCTGCCGGGATCCGTCTCATGTTCGGTCAATGGCCACGCTTCCCCGCCCCGTGGGGAGATCAGCCAGATTTGTTTCACTGCAGGTTTCGATTCGGGCGGCTTCGGCTCGGCCTTCTCGTCTTTCTTTTCGTCTTTTGCAGGAGCCTCCAGCGCGGTGGTTGCGTCGGGCTCGCGCTCGGTGACAAAGGCGAGCCATCTTCCGTCCGGCGACCACTCGGCGCCGGCGCTGGATTTCTTGCCGCGCGTCAATTGAAACGTCCGGCCAGTCTCAACCTCCGCCAGCCACAGGTGCGTGATGTAGGCGTTGTCCTTCCACTCCGCCTCCCGCACGCCATAGGCGACGTATTTTCCGTCGGGCGAGATCTTAGGATCGCTCACACCCTTGAGACTGATACACTCATCGATCGTCGGCACGTGCTTGGTCTGCGCCACGGCCGCCGCGGAATGCGCCAGCAGCACTGCAAGTGCTATGGGAAGACTGACCGCCACTGATTTCTTCATGAAAATTCCTCCTCGGACGAGATGGATTGTACCTTGGATCGGCCCAGTCCATATGATTCAGCGCGATGCCCCGACGACCTGAAGATAAGACGCTACAATCAACCAAACGATAGGCCGGAATTCGGGCGATGCTTGCGAGACTTCAGCGGCCCGCCCGTTGGCCTCGCGTATCGGTCGCGTCAACCCGATCATGAGGTTGGTTGATTGGGTCTCAGGCGAGCCCGAATGAATGAATCCAGGGCCTGCTGCGAGGTGTGGCGAGGGGTGTAGCCGAAGACGGTTTTCAAGCGAGTGTTGTCACCGGCCCACGGAAAGCGGATCAAATCCAGAATACCGGCGGGAAAGGGCGCCAGCCGAAGCGCCCAGAGGATTGATGTCAGAGGGTAGATGAGGAAAGCCGGCAAGGGAAGCTGGAATCACCGACCACGTGTGGATAATCGAAGAAATGCTAGAGAAGATCAACGGGTAGTGAAATCCGGATTGCATTTCGCTCACTCCAAGGCTTAGAATTTGAGTGCGCTTAGATAGGATTGTTCGGTCTTCGACTCTTCCTCGCCTGCCAGCTTGAAAAGAGCCGTAAACCTCGCCGCTAGGGGTGTTTCACATCTTAGCGGAGGGGTCAAATGGAACTCCTACAACAACAGGCTGAGGCTGAGAAGGGACGCCAAAATAATCCGGCGCTTGAAACTCTAAATGCGTGGTGCGCTGCCCGTTGCGGGCAGCACAAGGAACTAAAATTTATGCTCTGCCCGTTTTGCTTGCACCAGGTTGCTCCTGACTGGCAAGCCCTCTACACTGCTACAAATGAGCTTGGTAATTCTCTCGCGCAGGTCCAACGCAAACTGACCGCGCAATTGCCAGACTCAGCCTGCGCCGTTTATGTGATTCTGGATTGGGCTCGCTGTCCGAACGAGACCTGCCACCAGATACTTGTTAAGGTTCTACGCTATATCAGCCGCTTTGGCACTAACTACGACGTTGGCGAGTGGTTCGCAGTTCCGAAGCGTAAGCCGCCCCAACCAGTTGATGATTTAGTGCTCGACCCGTTTGCCACGGACTTCGAGGAGGCGTGCTTGATACTGGACGATTCTCCGCGTATGTCGTCTGTCCTCTCCAGGAGAATTCTGGCCGACTTACTTGAGAAGTTTGCGAACCTTACGGACTATAACGTAGCAACCCGAATCGACAAGTATATCGCCGATACTTCCCATCCTTCTCGGTTACGCGAGAACCTTCACTATCTGCGGGAGATTGGGGATTTCTCTGCCCACACGATGAAGGATGACCACGGCCAAATAGTGAACGTGGAGAGGGAGGAGGCGGAATGGACATTGAAGGTAGTAGGCGATCTATTCGACTACTTTATCGTCGCACCTGAAAAAGATAGGTTGCGGCGCGAAGCAATGGACAAGAAATTACAGGACACTGGGCGCAAACCAATTAAGAAACCAACCCCTTAACTGTACCACTATGCGGTGAACGCCCAATGGAAACTTTAGTCGACGTGATACTAGGTGGCATCGAAGGCCCGCTTCTCTTCTTCGTCCTTGCCGTGTTCGCCTGGGTTATCCCTTGGGACAAGATCGGGGAGAAGGTGGCGAGCTCACGCGTCGTGCACATCGTCCTAGCCGCGCTAGTCGCTGCAATCCTGTGGGCGGCAATACTCGGTGTGATGTCTTTCCTAAACCATTTGGTCCACTGACCCAGACGAGCCACAGATAACGCAATCGGACTTCCACCTATTTTTCAAACTGAGACACTACCGGTTGAAGGGCAGAGGCAAAGCGAGGTACGCGCTTTGTTCTTTACCTTTACCCTCACGGTGCTCGTCGCTCACGGAGAAACGCCGAGGGTTGCAGAGTTAACAGCTCCGATGTCGCCGCCAACATCTTTACCGTCCGTTCCCGCGTCGTGATATGGGCTGGTGGGCTGAAGACGGTAGTCGCCATTGGTGTAGTCCATGAACTGGACGGTCGTCCAGTCTGGCGGGAAAAAGTTACCAGGAGGATACTGAGACGGGAGAACTCCGCTCGGCAGTGCCTCAAAAATGTTGGCGGTCACGAGCGGCGACACAAAGTAAACCGTGAGAGTGGCGTTTCCAATACCTGTGCCGGTCCCACCGATCCCATACTGGTTGTGGGGCTGAATATTGTTCGTAAAGACGAAATTGAGCATGGGGTTCGTGAGTTGTGAGCCCACGGTGAGCACATTTCCCGTCTGAAACCCCGTGTTGTGGTCGATTGTCATATCGTGGGGCGGCAAAAGATTCGACCCATCGTTGCCGTCCACGATCAGATACAACTTGCCGTCCGCGCCGCCCCAGTCAGCGCCGTTGATGTCGACCATGAGATTGTCGTGAATGCCGATGAACTGCGACGGCTGGCTTGTACTCGTGTTATCCTCACCCGCGATGTTGAATCCGCAGCCTGAGTGCTGGAAAAGGTTATACCGAAAGGTGATGTTCGCCACTGTACACCAGGGACAGTTTCCGGATTGGCCACGAGGGGTGAATAGTATTCCGAAACCGTCCTGGGCTTCGGCCCAATTTTGTTCGAGGACGTTGCCCTCCACCAGGACGCGCTGCGCGTTCTTGAATTCCAACAGATTCTTAATGGCCCACGGGATTCCGCCGTAAGACGGATCATCTTGCTTCCAGGTGAGCGGCTTGAAGAAGTGGTTTAGCCGAATCTCGATGTCCGATTGAATGACGTTCTTAATAGTAGGATTGGCTCCTCCGAACATCACGTTTTCGCCCGAACCCTCGAGGAAATTGTTGACGATCTTGAGCGGGCCAGGGGTATTCCAGGCGGCGATCGCTTGGGCGTCGGTTTGGGTGTTGTGAAAGTTCTCAAAATATGAATTGATGACGGCCACGTTCGTACCGTTGGCTTGGAGGCCTCTTGTGATTTGCCCCGAAGCATTCCCGTGCACATAGCAGCGGTCGAGAACGATGTGGTGAGGCAGGGCGGAGCTTTGAGTCTCCTTGTTGCCTATGGTTATAACTCCATAATTGACGGTCACAGCCGGGTCCACGCCAATTTCAAGTCCCATCAGCCAATAGTGAGCGGCTTTGCTGTTGGTGGCAATCGCCGGAGACACGCTATTGGTAAAGATTTTGGCCAGAACCGGCGAATACGAAAAGTCGATGCGCTGTTCGCTTCCGGGCAAGTTGGAGTCCGCTGTGTCCGTTCGGATGATGATCCACTGGTTCGGGGCGCACGTCTTCGCCGGGAGTGTGTAACTGTGCTTTTCAAATGTGGCGCCCGAAGCCAATCTCAGGACGGTCCCCGTCGGGTTGCATGAAGCACTATTGATCGCGGCCTGCAAATCCGCGCCGGCGGGCACGGAGGTCACCGTGTAGGCGCTGGTGTTGGGGAAGGTCGTCGAAACAAAAGTCATCGGAAGCTTTGGGCCCGCGTTTGGAACCACAATGCTGATGGCTAACGCCGCAACGGCTGTATTCCCGCTTGAGTCGCTGACCTGGATGTTGAGGTTGCGGGAGACGGCTGTCGACGGAGTGCCCTCAATCACGCCAGTGGACGAATTGAGGGACAGGCCCGGCGGCAATGACCCGGAATTCAGGCGCCATGTATAGCTTCCACTGCCGCCCTGAGCGGACAAGGTGGCATGAAAAGGTATATGGGGATTCCCTTCTGGAAATGAGGAAGTGTTAATTTGGAGCGATGAGCCTTGGGCGTAGCTTGGCTGCACGCTCGCTGAAAATACGAAAAGCAAGAGAGCTATGGCCGCAAAAAAATCAGCGAGCCGCGCAGGTGCGAACCTGCCGAGAGATTGCTTGATGGAGATGTTTGGGCGATTCTTTGAAATTTCGAAGCCTGAGCTTTTGCGCCTTGCGATGCGAAATCGCAGAAAACGGTCCATTATATTCCTTTCCTCGAAGAATAAAAAGGGGATGCGGAGTGATGAATTGAGCGAAATCGGAGTTCCCGGTGCCTTGCCGTCGACTCACCTGAGATGTAGAGGTGGCGCGAACTTGGGGCAACGATCGAAACGCTTGAGTAAGAATTGCCAGAGCCTGGGCCCACATTACCTGAGCAACACCCGTGCGCTGATGAGTTTCCTATGCCTGAGCTTTGAGTGCTTTCCGCACCACTTGAGGGATTGTCAGCGCCCTGATCTGCCCAATACTTGCCCCGGCTAAGACATTCCCCTTAGACTTCCGACCTCCGAAAGCGCTTTGAATTTTACTCCGTTGACAGAGCCAACGCAACAAAAAGTTGAGGATGGCGCGGAGCTAAATGAGGGTGCGCTGTCGGCCAACCCAATAAAGCCCATTCAGATCCGCTGTTCTCTCCGAAAGACATAAGGATATTGATCCAAATTAAGCAACCCGGAACGCGAAATGCCGGTGCATGGTGGCGCGTTCAGGTCACAGGCAAATGAAATTTCGATGAATCTTGTGTGACGGGTACGGGCGCGCTCGAGGATAATCGCAGCCCAAGGAAACGTTCCGCGCTCGCCGGACATCAAAGAGGTGAGGCGGCGGGCACTTTCCGGGTTCCCATCGTCTCGTGTTATACTTTAGCAGCACGGCGAAAGGGTCATGAGGCATGGCAAAAATGCGGCAGCTTATTTGGTTTTTCGGCTCGACTATACTCGCGTGCGCCCTGGTGAACGGGCTTTATGGCCAGCAAGCCGAAACCGCCGCCGGAGATGTGGATGATCCCGAAGTCCAAGCCAGCATCCATTCTTTTGCGAATGTCCTCTCTCTGGTCGAGCAGAATTATGCCGATGCCATCGATCCAGATGAGGTGATATTCGGGTCCTCTTCCTACAACCTGGGAGCGATCCCAGGGATGCTCAGAAGCCTCGACCCTCATTCCAGTTTTCTTGATCCCCGCACCTTCGAACAGTTTCAAGAGGACCAGGAAGGCAAATACTACGGCGTGGGGATGACGATCGGCCCGATGCCCGGCAAATTGGGCAAGATGGTGACGACGGTGGTGGAGCCCATGCCCGGGTCTCCAGCATTCCGCGCCGGGCTGCGCCCCGGAGATGTGATCCTCGCTGTCAATGGCAAACCGACCGAGAACCTGAACAATGAACAGGTGGCCGGAATGCTGAAAGGGCCCAAGGGTACCGCGGTTCACATCGCGGCGGGCCGCGAGGGCTGGGATCAACCATTGGAATTTGACATTGTTCGAGACGAAATTTCTGGGCGCGGCGTCGATGACGCCTTTTTGTTGGAGCCCGGAATCGCTTACGTCCACATTGCCACGTTCAATGAGAAGACCAACGACGAGCTGACTCAAGCGCTGAAAAACCTCGATGAGGGGAACCTGCGCGGCATGGTGTTGGACCTTCGCGGCAATCGGGGAGGCTTGCTTCAGGAAGCCGTGGACGTCGCCGATCACTTTCTGGCGAAAGACCAACTTATCGTTTACCATTACGGCCGCAATGCCGCGGAGAAGCGCTGGCTCGCCACTCACGGGGACAACGGCAACGAGTATCCCATGGTCGTCCTCATTGATCGTATGTCGGCCAGCGCCGCCGAGATCGTGGCTGGAGCCCTTCAGGACCATGACCGTGCCCTGTTGATGGGCGAAACGAGTTTCGGCAAGGGCCTGGTTCAAAGCGAGTATCCGTTGAGCGAAAAGGCCTTCCTGTTGCTCACTACGGCCCGTTACTACACTCCCAGCGGCCGCCTCATTCAGCGTGACTACTCCACCGTGTCGCTTTACGACTACCTCTACGACCGCGATACGACTCTGTCACCCCACACCGAGGTCAAATTCACCGATGGCGGGCGGAAGGTGTACGGCGGAGGCGGAATCGAGCCAGACGTGAAGTTCGAGAGTCCCAAGCTCACGCCCACCGAGGCCATCGTGGCGCAGCACTTGTTCGATTTTGGCAAGCGTTTTCTGGCCATCCATAAGACGATTCCGAAAGATTTCATAGCCGACGACGCGGTCATTGAAGAGTACAAGCACTTCCTTGCAGAGGAAAAGGTGCAGGTTTCAGAGAAAGACTTTCAGGACAGCTTGAACTTTATCAAGAACCAAATTCGCGTGCAGTTGGTGCAAGCGATCTACGGCAAGAATGAAGGCGACAAGATCTATATGGAGAACGATCCCCTGGTGCAGAATGCGGCGAAAAGCATGAATCAAGCGGCGCAGCTTTTGGCCAAAGCCAAGAAATACATGGCCAGCCGAAACCAAGCGAGGGTGCTCGATCGCCCTTGAGCTTGGATGTTGCCGGCGGCGGCCCTGGTAGAACCGGGTTAGTGAGATGAGGAGCGCAAACAGCATGAAACAAACGCGACGGCTTCTTTGGTTTGTACTTTCGACGGTGCTGCTCTGCGCGCTTCTGGGCGGCATGTACGGTCAGAGCGTCGAAGCCACGGCGAGCGGCGGTGACGACTCCGACGTTAAGGCCAGTCTTGACGCCTTCACCAAACTCTACGGCTTGGTTGAGCAGAACTACGCGGAGCCGCTCGACCCTGATGCGAGCATCTACGGCCTCGAGAAGACCCCTTACGGTTTGGCTACCACCGGCTTGGGAGCAATCCCAGGAATGCTCCGCACGCTCGACCCGCACTCCACTTTCTTCGATCCCCACGCTTATGCGCGACTCCGCGAAGACCAGGCGGGCAAATACTTCGGTGTGGGAATGCAAATCAGGGGCCAGCCCGGCAAGATGGGCAAGATGGTGACCATCGTCATGTGGCCGATGCCCGGTTCACCCGCCTTCCGCGCCGGGCTTCATCCCGGGGACGTCATCGTCGGAGTGGACGGGAAATCTACCGAAGGACTCACCACTGACGATATCGCCTCCGAACTCAAAGGGCCCAGAGGCACTGTGGTCCGCGTCGCGGTGACCCGCGAAGGTTCGGAGAAGCCCTTGGAATTTACCATCACGCGCGATGAGATATCGCGCAAAAGCGTGGATAACGCCTTTTATATTCGGCCCGGCATCGCGTACATCCATCTGATCGGATTCAATGAGACCACCAACGACGAGTTGACCGAGACCTTGAAGCAGTTGGACGAGAAAAATATCAAGGCCCTGATTTTCGACCTGCGGGACAACCCGGGCGGTCTGTTGAAAGAGGCGGTCGAGGTCTCAGACCATTTCCTGGAAAAGGGTCAGCTCATCGTTTACCACTTCGGCCGGCGGTCGGAAAAACAAACTTATTACGCGAGGCACGGGGACGACGATCATGAATACCCCATCATTGTGCTGATCAATCGATCCAGCGCCAGTGCCGCGGAAATCGTGGCCGGCGCCCTACAGGACCACGATCGGGCGCTGGTGATCGGTGAGCCGAGCTTCGGCAAAGGGCTGGTCCAGAGTGTTTATCAGCTCGGCGACCACACCGGATTGGCGCTCACTACGGCGCATTATTACACTCCTAGCGGCCGCTTGATTCAGCGGGACTACGAAGATGCTTCACTCTACGACTACTATTATCACTACGACGAGGCCGCGCCCCGCCATACCGAAGTCCGGTTAACGGATGGCGGGCGCGAAGTGTACGGCGGGGGTGGCATTACGCCCGACGTGGACATCCCGGAACCCAAGCTGACGAAGGTCGAGGAAATGCTCTTGGCCCATGGCGCCTTTTACAATTTCGGGAAATATTACTTGGGCGTGCATAAGACCGTGCCCCAAGATTTCACGGTGTCGCCGGAAGTGCTTCAGGAATTCGAGCGCTACCTCGAGACGGAGCATGTGAAGGTTTCGAGCCGGGACATCCAGGACAATTTGGACTTTATCAACAACCACATCCGCGTGCAGCTCATCGGCGTCATCTACGGTTCGAATGAAGGCGACAAAATCGCGAAAGAGAGCGATTACCTCCTCCAGAAGGCCTTGGAACACCTGGGTGAGGCCAGAGAGTTGATGGCTAGCGCCAAGAAAGTCGTGGCCAGCAAGAGCCTCCGGTGAAAAAAACAGAATCTAGAAGCAAGAAGCTAGAAGCTCGAATAAGTCCACTTCCCTTCTAGCTCCTAGCTTCTAGCTTGTGTCTTTGAACTTCTTCCCTCATTCTCCCCGCAGCCGCGATCGAAAATACTTCAAAAGCGAAAGCCCGCCGGTGAGGGGCGCCAGCAGAAGTTGCTTGTAGATGGCGCTGTGTTGTTTCAGACGGGCGCGCTCCTGCTCCGACTCCGTCTTCATTTGGAAATGCAACATCGCCGCGTACTTGGCGAAGTCGACGCCGCATTTCTCGCATTGCCCTCCGGTCAACTGAACGTGCTTGCAAGCGGGGCAAGTGTAGCGAAGCGGAGCATGGCAACGCAGGCAGTATTCGCCGGCGTCTGGGTTCTGGTGACGGCACTTCGGACATTCCATGAGTACTCGCGGCAGGCTTCGTTTGTCGAGCGCAAAGCCGTGCTGGATCAAAGCCGAAAAGTGATGGTGGACGCGAAGGGATTCGAACCCTCGACCTCAGCGTTGCGAACGCCGCGCTCTCCCAACTGAGCTACGCGCCCCCGCCCTCCGGGATGCGGGAGGCCGAAATCAACTTGACCTCCGCAACCCTTAATCCTCGAACTGCCTGCTTCCCAATATATCATGACCGCGATTCGTGGTGGAACGTTCTCATTGCCGGCAGCGAGTTATCAGACGATCCTGCTCCGGAAAGCCCGGGCCGCTTTGCCGTGTTGTCGACATTCAGCTCTCTATTCTCCACCGCCTGTTTCAGCGCCTCGAGGTACTTGTAACCGGTTGCGGTGAGGAACAACACGACTGTTTCCGACCCATCCAAAACCCGGTCACCACGTAAACATTTCAATGCCGCAAGGGTTGCGCCGCCCTCGGGCGAAGTAATCAGCCCCTCGGTTTCCGCGAGCTCGCGAACCGCGTCGAGCATCGCGGCGTCTTCAACCGCGAGCGCGGTGCCGCGGCTCTGGTAGATTGCGCGCAGAATGAGGAAATCTCCCACGGCCGACGGCACGCGCAGTCCGGAGGCAATCGTTACGGGGTCGCGCCATTCTTCGGCTTGCTCGGCATGGTCCGCGAAAGCGCGCACCATCGGCGCGCACCCTGTCGACTGTACGGCAAACATACGAGGCCGTTCCTCACCCACCCAACCCAACTCGGTCATTTCATCAAACGCCTTCCACATCCCGATCAATCCCGTGCCGCCGCCGGTTGGATAGATCATGGCGTCGGGCAGCCGACCCCCAAGTTGCTCAAAGATTTCATACGCCATCGTTTTCTTGCCTTCCAGGCGATACGGCTCACGGAGAGTCGATACGTCGAAGCAACCGTCGCGTGCCTGGCGCTCGCGCAAAGCTCGACCGCAATCTTTGATGCTGCCGGGAACAAGCACGACTTCCGCTCCCGCCAGCGAGCACTCCAGTCGATTAGCTAGCGGCGTAGCCTCCGGCATGAAGACCGTCGCCCGCATGCCAGCTTTCGCCGCATAGGCGGCAAGCGCTCCGGCCGCGTTGCCCGCCGATGGCACAGCGAGCTTCGAAAGTCCCAGCTCGCGAGCCATGCTCACGGCGAGCGCCATTCCCCGCGCCTTGAAAGACCCGGTTGGATTGAGTGATTCGTCCTTCAAGTAAAGGTTGGCCATGCCCAGCTTCCGGCCCAGATTCTGGGCGTGCAGGAGCGGCGTTAAGCCCTCGCCCAGAGAGACGATGGAATCGTCTCTGGACACCGGAAGAACTTCCCGGTAGCGCCAGAGACTGGGCGCGCGAAAGGGCACCCACTCGCGCAGCGTCTTGCCTGCCTCCCGCGACAAGCGATAGCGGGCCAGGAGCGGCGCGCCACAGGAGCACAGGTTATAGACCTTGCCAGCTTCGAAGCGATTGCCGCAGCGCGAGCAGTCCAGGTGAGAAAACAGCATCATGCACGAAGCAGTCTAACCGAGCGAGGAGATGTGGGTCAATGCGCCGGAGCATCGCCGGCATCATGTCGAGATGGCCCGTATGTTAGAATTGTTCGGGAATGCCCATCCGACTCGTAGCCATTGACCTGGACGGTACGCTCTTGAACAGCCAGGCAGAGATTTCACCGGGGAACCGGCAGGCGCTGGCGTCGGCGACCGAGCGAGGCATCCAGGTTGTGGTAGTCACCGGCCGACGTTTGCATTCCGCGCGACCAATCGTGGGCCAACTTCCCTGCCCTGTGACGTTGATCTGTTCAAATGGCGCGCTGATCAGTTCGCCATCCGGCGAGGTCGTTCATCGCGACTTTTTGCCCAGCCAGGTTGCGGTTGAAGTGCTGAAAGTGGCCCGCGAGTATCGACCTCACGCCGTGGTGATTTTCGATGTTTCCACGCGCGGGCAAGTGACGATGCAAGAGGGCGCGTCCCGGGAAGGCCCGCTCAGTTGGTACTTGGAAAAGGCGCCCGAGTTCCTCGCCCTCGTTTCCGAGCTCGAGGCCGCCATTACATCCGACCCGGTCCAGATTATGTTTGGCGGCCCTCCGGCGCGCCTGGCGCCCCTTGAGCATATCTTGCGAGATTCGAGCGTTGGGCCGAGTGTTCACCTGACTTGGACCAAGTACTTCTCGCGCAACATGTCCTTGCTCGACGTGATGAACCGGAGCTGCTCCAAAGGCGGAGCGCTGCGGCTTTGGGCGGGGCGTTGCGGCGTCGAGCCGAGGGAGATCATGGCGATCGGCGACAATTACAACGACCGTGAAATGCTCGAGTTTTGCGGCCACCCGGTTCTGATGGGCAACTGCACGCCCGGACTCGGCGAAGACCACTGGTGCGTGACCGAGTCCAACGACCAGGACGGTGTAGCCGCCGCGCTCTATTCCTACGTGTTGTCGAACTAACGATTCGAAATCAGAGCAATCCTCGCGCCTATTCACTCTCCGTTTTCGCCTTGGTCGATTACTTCAGTGCCCGGAGGCGGAGTGAAGGTGAAGATCGCGGGTTTGAGCGGAACGTTTCGCTCGATGTGGTCAAAAGTAAACTCCATCGTGCTCTGATCTGGAGAGCGAATCACCAAACGGCGGAGGTCAAAGGCAGGAGTCAGTTCCATCAGGACTTCGCGAAACTCATCTTCTTCCTTGTGTTTCGGCAGCCCAACTAGAACTCGATCGCCAGGCTCCGGCTTGAGCGCCTGGTCGCCGAACTCGATTCGCCCGAAAACCTTATGCAGGTTCAGGCGGGACAGCAGAAGACGAAATGGCACGCGGGCGTCTTCGCTTGATTTCACGCGCGAGCGCGTCAACTGCTTCTCGGAAGGAACGTAGAGCAACAATTGTTTCCCGTCACAGAGAAACACTTTCTCTGCCGGCTCGCGATAGTCCCAGCGCATTTTGCCGCCACGAGCAAAATACACGACTCCGGACTCCGTTCTTGTCCGTCCGGATGAAGTGTATTTCTGAGTGAACTCGGCGCGCAGCGTTCGCGTTTCTCGATAGGCCGATTCCAAGCGGCTCACGAATTCGTCCACGGATGTTGAAACGTCAGCGGCTGGAGGAGAAAAAGCGGACCGCGCGGGGACGGCACGGGAAGCGACCCACGCAACAAGGAATGCCGCGAGCCCTCTCCTGATGAGGTTCCGGCGGCAGTGCGAGATACTCATGGTTCATCCTGGACGCCGTCGACCTGTTCAGAAGCCGGTTGGGCGTCCGGCGTTGCCTGCGCGCGGGGCCCCGACAAATCGGGGCGAGGCAGGCGCATTCGGTCCGCCCAGCTCGCCGGCAGCCAAACGGGAATCTCGATCTCCGCGTATCGCTTGAACATCCAATTGGCCAGCCAATAGCAGAGCGGCGCCAGGATGAGTCCGGCCACAACGTCCACCAAATAGTGGTAGCGGAGGTACACTGTCGAGAACCATAGACTCAGGATGAAAGGCGCCAAGATCCAAAACAGGACGCGGGAGTTTCGCCATGCATAGAGCCAGACCACGAAAGAAATACCCACGTGCATGCTGGGGAAGACGTCGCGTTTCACACGAGCGAAGTCGATGAAGGCGCTTTCCTGATTGAGGAGTCCAACCACCTGCTGAGTCAGCGGGACCGTGTATTGGTCTCGCAAACTGTACATCGGCCCGACGCCCGGGACAAGCATGTAGCTGGCCACGCCGATGGCGGTGATGACCACAAGTCCGGTCATCATCTCGCGAAACCGTTGGCGCGGGCGCCAAATGTAAATGAAGCACGCGACGATGGGAATGTTGGGGAGGTGAAAGAAATAAGCGAACTCCATCCAGGCAGTGAGGGGAGGGCTGATGATTCGCTGCAAGGCGACACTGGCTTGAAAACCAAACAGACGCTGATCCCACGCGATCAGTTGAAGGTCGCGGTCCCGCGAACTCAACAACCCGGTCGCATTTCCCCACATTGTGTAGTACATGAACAAAAGCACGAGAAACGGCGCGAAGTCACGAACGATCTGCCAATAAGGGTTGATGAACGCCCGTACGTCTTCGGCCGATTCCAGGTGCAGTTCCTTGCCGGCAACAAAGTAATGCACAATCTCTTTGGTCAACAACAGGCAAACCGCGGGAATGATAATCAGGACATCGGCGGGACTGAGGATGGAGTGGCGCATCCCCTGGAAAAGGGCGAGGACAACAATGAAGAAGACGAAGAACAAGAACGCAATCGCGTCCTCCAGACGCACGCGCAACGTCAGTCGGCGGCTATTGAGCATAGAATGCCTTCAAGTCGTCAAAGCGCTTCCGAGCCTCCGGCGGAAAGCTGATTTTCGCCGTAGCGTTGAGGACTTCGAGAGCGCCCCCTGGATCTCCCATGAGGTAATGGACGTGCGCCAGACCCACCACACAGGCTTCTTGATCGGGAGAGTATTTCAGCGCGTCGAGATATCGTTGCATGGCGTGTGCGTACTTTTTCTCCGCTGTGTAAGCCATCGCCTCGACGATGTAAGGAAGCGGATACATCGGGTTTTCCCGGATGACCTGCTCCGTCAAGGGAAATACCTGCGCATATTGTCCCAAGGCGTAATGGCAGTAGGAGTAGCGCATGCTGGCCTCTTGATCGAACTCGCTACCCTTGAGAGCTCGGTAGGCCGGCTCGTCCTCCAATGCCGACTGGTACTGGTTGAGGAAGAACTTGGCCACGGACAGCTCCCTCCAATAGATTGCCACGTTTGGGCGTAGCTCAACCGCGCGCGAGGCGTTCACGTAAGCCTGGACAAACCTGGTGTGCTGAATGTCGCTCTCACTGGCCAGGGCGCGAAGCCCGGCGGCCAGGTCGGACCCAAAACCGCGGGCGCCCCAAATCGCCAGGGCCGCGATGGCCACATACAACACACTACGAATCCAAACCAGGGCCGGCGGACTCTTTTCGGGCCCTCGCCATCGCAAGCCACCGACCGCCTTGACAGACAAAAGCGACAGAAAGACTAAGGCTAGGGCCGCTACGGTTTCTGAGAAAATAAAGTGGGCTTTGTCCATGAGTCCCTAATTGGTGCTTTTTCAGGCATTCGACTACTGGAGAAGGCGCAGGTTCACTCGGCTGTTCGGACCCAACGCAGTTCGGCCGTCTGGCCCAATCACAAAGGGCTCGCCGGAGGGATCCCGGGGCACTCCTCGCAACAGGCCGGCGGCGTACAATTCGTAGAACCAATGAGCCTCGCGGCCTGTTTTCTGCTGGTAAACTCCCAACAATTGGTTCAGCTTCTCAATCTCTTCCGCGGCCGCAAGCGCAGCCAAGTGATCTTCGGCGGTCCGCCGGACATCGTCCGTCTCTGCGTGACGATAAATTTCAGACCAAAGGAACCGTGAAGTTTGTATGTCGCCGGCTTTGGCCGCCACCGTTCCCGCCAGCGCCTTCATCCAGTATTCCGCGCCGGGCCTTTCACTGCCCACGGCAAATATCTTCGCAGCCATCTTATAGTCTTTTAGCTCCCAATAGTAGACAAAGCCCAAGTCTTGCCAGAGCCGCCAGTAATCCGGATTTGCCACAATGCCCCGCCGAAGGAACTGGAGCGCCGCCTCGGGCTGGCCGGCGCCTTCAGGAGGTTTGGCCATCAGGAAGATCGCGCCAAATCGGTAGGCGATCAGAAGGTGAGGATCAAGGTCGGTGGTGATCCGGAGCAGGGGCGCGAGCAATTTGTACTTGTACATTCCCTCGGTATGTTCGAGGTGCTTGCGGCCAAAGTATTGCACGACGCGCGTCCAGTAGATGTCGGCCAGCAAACCCTCGTTGCCCAAAGCTAATCGACGAAGGATTGTGGCGTTCGGGATGTAAAGCACATCGGCGATTTGGGCGTAAGTGCCTCGTTCGAGGTCGATTTGGGTTTGGACCACAAACATCGAGGCGAACCCCGCCACCAGAATCGGCCAGCACAGCCGGCGAGGCGAAAGCCATTTTGAGACTGATGCGCCGCGCGAGGTCATCTGAGTTCGCGCTCCTCGAAGACCAGTATCGACGCCGAAATCAAAATCGTGACGTAGAGCAAGGCGTAGAGGGAATTTGAGGTGAGCAGGAGACCGGAGATTCTTTCTCCGTGCGCGGTTTGTGTGATGAAATCAAAATTGCTGAAGTTGGGCAGCAGATAGTACAGGGCCGCCACGGCTCCTTTCACCACCCCGCTGCCGGTGGTTTGGCCGAGCCACCGCATCTCGCTCAAGAAGTGCCCAATCACGTAGATGGAAAATGTGAACACGGCCGAGAGAATAGGCGTGGAAATAGTGGAAAAAAATATCGCGAGGCTCACTACCATCGCCAATTGCAGCAAGATGAAGTAAATCGTGGCGAGCGGGGCCAGGTCCTCAAGACCCAATCGACGCGTTTGATAGAAAAGAGCCGCATAAAATCCCGCCGTCATGATCGCGGTGTTGATCACCAAGGTCAGCAGCAGCCCGAGGTACTTTCCGATGATGAATTCAAATCGGCGAACGGGCTTGGAGAGGACATTATAGATGGTGCGCCGATCTATTTCTTTCGCCACCAGTCCGATGCCTATGAAAATCGCCATGATCAGCCCAAAAACCGAGATGGAACTTAGACCAAGATCCACCACAATAATCCGTTGGATGCCCACGGAGATACTGCTGAAAAGGATGGCGGAGCCGATCATCAACAACGCAAACACGATGAGGTTGTACAGGACTTTGTCCCGTACGGCCTCCTTGAAGGTATGACGGGCAATGGTGGCCACTCTCTTCATACTTACTTTTGGCCTCCTGCGGCCGCCAGGCTTTCTGTTCCTTCCGGCTTTGCTGCGCTTTCAGCTACCTGCGCGAGGAAATAGTCTTCCAGAGACATTTTGACAGGAATCACAGACACAATTCTCGCGCCACTCCCCAGCACTATTCCCAGCACGGCCGACACATCGGATTCCTTTGGCACTTGCACGCGCACTCGCTCGCCAGTTCGAACCATGGTACCGTAAGATCCCACCCGGTCCAGCAAAGCAGAATTGCGAGTTTCAATGACAATTTCGGTCGAAGCAACGCCGAGTTCCAGCATCTCGCGAAGCTCACCGCAGCCTAGCATTCGCCCCCGATTGAGAATCGCCACTCGATCGCAGAGCATTTCGGCATCGCTCAAAATATGAGTGGAAAAAAAGACTGTGATCCCCTTCTCTCTCAGGCCCAGAATCAGATCGCGCACCTCGCGACGGCCGAGCGGGTCGAGGCCGGACATGGGCTCATCCAAGAACACCAATTCGGGCTCGTTGATCAGCGCCTGGGCGAGTCCAACCCTCTGGAGCATTCCCTTTGAGAACTTGCGCAGCGGGACGTTTCGCGAGTCTCGGAGACCGACCTGCTCGAGCAGTCGCCCTGCGCGGCGCCGCGTTTCCGAGGCAGCGAGCCCGAACAGGTCGCCCGCGTAATGCAGGAATTCTTCGGCGGTCAGGTAGTCATAGAAACTCGGATTCTCAGGCAAGAACCCCATTCGTTCGTGGGTCGTGACGTCGTCGAGTTCCTTGCCCAAGATGCGGGCCGTTCCTGAGGTAGGAAATACCAGGCGAAGCAGAATCTTTAGTGTCGTAGTCTTGCCGGCGCCGTTCGGGCCGAGCAAACCGAAAACCTCGCCGCGCTCCACCCGCAGGCTCAAGTCGTGCAGGACGCGCCTTGGCCTTTTTCGCCAAAAGCCCACTGAATAATCTTTTGTGAGGCCCGTGGTTTCGACAGCAAGCATAGATCAGAATTCAGATCTGAACTGAGTGGAGGCAGCCCCAATAGGATACCACTTCCGGCTGCCCAATCAATCGCCGACTCGCGAAACGCCACTACCCGGCCAGCGGAGAGTCGTTGGGGCCGGCATAAGTGCTGTTATTGAGCCGAATCACGCCCGAGGCATCTGTGTAATAGTAATTCCCTGTCGACCCTGGGACCGGATTGCCGGATAGCTGGTAGTCAGAGACCGTCGTACAGGGGCCATTCGACATGCTGCCGTCGTTGGGGCCAGGCGGCGCGGGACAAGCAACATAGTAGAATAGATATCCACTCTTTTGGCCGCTGCCCAGGATGCTGTCAATTAGGCAGGCGTTGCCGAGACTGGATATTCCTTGGCCGTCGAGCACCGAGAGGGCGAAAGTGTAGCCCGTATTGTAAGTGGATGCGTACGTCACTTCCGCGGAATTAACCGTGCGAAGGGAAGCAACCGCCGACGCCGCGTTGGCCGATTGCCGCGATTTCAGAAGGTCGGGGATAGCTATGGCGACGATGATGAGAATGATGGCCACCACGATCAGCAATTCAATGAGCGAGAATGCTTTCTCTGTTTTCATGGTCACCCGCCCGTCGAATGATGGCCTCCCGCCATGGCACGAATGGCGATGTTGCGACTCTTGTAGGACGCCCCTAACAATCCAAGCATGCCTGCTGCCATCCCGCGACCGGATTCCACATTCCACTGAAATACTTAGCCGTCAAGACCCGCTCGGGTACCGATTGTTCTCGGCCTGTGTGCCTTCCCCGAACCAGCCACGTTTCCCGTCTGAGCCTATGCTGCGGCAGAAACCCTGGGGGAGCCCGGGCGCTCCCCCATCTTAACGGGCCATACTGCACATTGCAAGCTCACCCAAGGCTATCCGGCCAAGGGGTTGTCGGTGCTGGTGGCCACCTGACCGTTGTTCATGCGGATCACACCAGACTGATCCGTAAAGTAGTAGTTCCCGTTTCCGGCTACGCAGAGAATCGGGCTCGCGGTGATCGAATAAGCGGTGACGTTGACGCTGGCGGCCACGCTATTCTGAGTCGGAGGATTAGCACAAGCGACCGCCGTCGAGGGACTAGCAGGATTCGCCGAGTACGAGAACCCGTACGTGCTCTTTATGCCGCCCCCCAAAATGCTGTCAATCAGGCCGGCGGCGTCTGCGGTTGCTAAACCGCCCGAGGGACCGTCCAGCGCTAACAGGCTGTAACTGAACCCCAATGTGTAAGTCGACGAGTAGGTCACCTCCGATGTGTTCATGGTTCTCAGTGACCCCACTGCCGACGCTTGGTTCGCTGCCTGCCTTGACTTCAGCAGGTCGGGTATCGCGATCGCTGCAATGATCAATATGATTGCAACGACAATGAGCAACTCAATTAACGAAAAACCGCCGCTAGTCTTCTTCATGATGTTTCCTCCAAGAGTCAATTTAGTCCCAAGATCGCCAACTTCTTGCGGAGCGGACACTTGAGCGCGAACGGACAAACACAGCAAACGAAATTAGATGGGGGAGTACTACGCCTCCCCCATGAGAATTGAGGGCATTGCCGGTCTCCCCTTGCAACTTCCAGCTATCCAGCCAAGGGGTTGTCGGTGCTGGTGGCCACCTGACCGTTGTTCATGCGGATCACACCAGACTGATCCGTAAAGTAGTAGTTCCCGTTTCCGGCTACGCAGAGAATCGGGCTCGCGGTGATCGTATAACTGGTGACGTTGACGCTGGCGGCCACGCTATTCTGAGTCGGAGGATTGGCACAAGCGACCGCCGTCGAGGGACTAGCAGGATTCGCAGAGTACGAAAACCCGTATGTGCTCTTGATGCCGCCCCCCAAAATACTGTCAATCAGGCCGGCGTTGGCTGCCGATGATACGCCGCCCGAGGGACCGTCCAGCGCTGCCAGGCTGTAACTGAACCCCAATGTGTAGGTTGAGGAGTAGGTTACCTCTGACGTGTTCATGGTCCTCAGGGACCCCACCGCCGACGCCTGGTTCGCAGCCTGCCTGGACTTGAGCAGGTCGGGTATTGCAATCGCCGCGATGATCAGAATGATCGCCACGACGATGAGCAACTCAATGAGTGAAAAACCGCGTGATTCTTTTCGCATGTTTTCTCCTTATCGTTCTTCTCGTGCTTGGTTCCCCAAAGCTTCCAAGTCTGCGATATACACAGCAGGTTGCCTGCCAATCGGCGCAAATCTCCACCTTTGGCTTGTTCTCATAAGTCATGCCATTTCAATGAGGTGGGACCTATGTTAGTTTTTGATGTTTCCGGCATTTATGAAATGCGGCAATAGATGCCCGAATTTGTCGCGCCCGCCTGACACTAATTGTCGTTAGTTCGGTGATTTTGACAACATGCATTCACAATAGGACTGCCTCTCCGCGTCTCGATGCTCACACCTGGTGTATTCCCAGCCGCGTAGTACGCTAGCCACCGGCTGCCGGGTAGTGGGTCAATTTGAATTCCCTTCACTTTCTGCTTGCTTCGGGTTTGGTCTGAGGTTCATCATTGAGCCATGCCTAAACGCTCAAGAACAACTGATCCGATTGTGCTGACTGCCCGGGTGTTCAAGAACCTCGGCGTACCGCCCAAGAACCCTGCTGCTGTCGCCCTCGGGAAGCTCGGCGGCAAGAAGGGCGGTCCGGCTAGGGCTGCCGCGCTCACGGCTACGCGCCGGTCTGAGATCGCCAAGGCTGCGGCCAAGGCGAGATGGGGCATGATGCCTAAACCATCTTGACGATGGGAGTAGGATATGGTGAATGGACAGAGATATGCCTGCTTTCGATTGGGTCACGGCGCTAGATAAGTGCTCGCCAGCTAAAGCGTTCGAGACTTTAAGGCTACAAGTTGAGGCAGACGTTGAGATTCGTAATAAGCAGATGTCCGAACACGGGCGCATGACACACGAATTTGCAATGACCAGCAATGGCGGAAAATTCACCGTTTTCATAGACCGGTCCAACGACCACCGCTCGGCAACTTTTAGCCTTACCGAGAAAGGAATCAAAGTGGTTGACTGCAACGGCAAAGAGACCGACGCATCCCTAACCCTCAACGATAAAGGTAGATGCGTAGCCAAAATCGGCGAAAAGGAATACGAGTTTTGGCGACTGCGAATGATGGCGCTTGCGGATCTCTTCATTCTCTCCTAGCCCCCACTTAACGACGACCGACAACGAAACAACGTGTAGTTCCCCTTTCGACATAAGCCACACAGGAGATTCCGGCCACCTCGGAGAATGGCGTGGCGGAACTGTTACCTAAGCCGTAGGGGTCGATACTGAACACCTCCATAGGCGACTTGTCCTCTTTGTCTGCTGGCGACGCTGCCCTAGCTGCCGCCGCGAGTTTAAGCTTGATGTCGATTTTGTCCAAAAACAATTGGCGGTCTTTTTCTGGGATCGAGTCTAATTTTTTAAGGTCTTGTAGAGCCGAGTCATACAGATCCTGCCCCTCCATGGCGGTCTTGGTCTGGCGCCTTCGGAGTGCAGCCGCCTCATCTCTGGCCTTGACGAAATTCTGCCAGTACTTGAGGCTTTCGGCGTCTTGTGGGCTTGCAGACGTGGATGGTTGATCTTGAGCGTGAGTTAGAGTTAAGCGGAAGAAGAAAGCTCCGAGCATCACGCCAGCTACGAATGCAATTGCGATAAATAGATTACGCTTCATTGTTGGTCTCCTTTTTTCCGTTCACCAAGTCCATCCGTTAGCTTCCGCAGGATGGGCGCTTCCCAGAAATCTTCTTCTTTTCTCTGCCACCTCCCGAACTCTTTCGGAAAATGTTTTGATTATTGACTCTGTTGTGGAGACCCGACCGCTTAGGCAAGCCTCCATGATTTCTGGTAGATCGAAAAGCATGTCCGACAAAGCGTCAGGCCCGGGATCGTCGGAAGCCGAATTGTGTAGATGGCTGATCCCCCCATCCACTATGCACCCCACTTGCGCTGACCCGCCGCAATAAGCAGCGAATTTCACTACTCTGCGGATCATGTAAGGCGCAAGAATTCTTAGAGTGTAGACTGAAGAATTGTAGTCTCGGTAGAACAAGTCGGCTTGTTCTCTAAGTAATGACTGGGCGGCGTCAGTGCCTATTGACGTGAATCCAGAGTCCACAGGAGACGGTCCGCCCGTCTCGGCGACTTTGAAAAGCGCTGCCTTTTTGTCGCCCTTTACGTAAGCAGCTACCAGAAGTGACAGCGTGGGAGCTGCGGGATCTCCAGCCTGGAATGCCGGAGTGGAATACTGTTTGTAGATGTCGGAGACTGCATCTTGGGCGGCGGCCTTGATCTGGTCGAGGCTGGCAGCCTTTCCTTTTATAGCAGCGCAGATTTCCTCGGCGGCAGAAGTTATGTAACTGTAGTCCCCTGCGCCCGCAATGTAAACCTCGGCGTTGTCTGCCTTCGCCTCGAAAATCTTCTTGTCGTAAAACTTGGATTGCCCGGCGGTACATTCGCTGTCAGTAGAAAGAACAACTCCATCGAAGCAACGGAACCCCGCTGCGATTGTCATGGATTTCGCCCTTTGCGGTTTCGGGTTTGCCTTTGTGAACCGCAGAGGCTTTGGGTGTAGGGGGAGCCTCGAACCGGGAATATACCGCTCTATGGGGTTCGGTTGCCAGCATTTTTCAACCGAAAGATTTCTCTTGACAATGCCTGAACGCTCAAGCATAATGGTGGACATGAACAGACTCCCTTTCTCCAAGCAAGTCGCCGTGGTAACGGCTCTCGTGGAAGGCAATTCCATTCGCGCTACGGGTCGCATGACCGGAGTCGCGAAAGGAACGATTCTCACGCTTCTGGAAGATATCGGCCAAGCGTGTGCCGATTTCCATGACCGCACAGTGCGCAACGTAAGAGCGCGCCGCGTCCAGTGCGATGAAATCTGGCAGTTCTGCTACGCGAAGCAAAGGAACGTGCCGGAGCATTTGCGCGGCCAGTTTGGTTACGGTGACACTTGGACGTGGACCGCCATAGATGCCGACTCGAAGCTGCTGGTCTCCTATCTTGTCAGCACCCGCGACGCGGGGAGTGCGCATCATTTCATGTTGGACTTGGCGAGTCGCCTTGCGAATCGCGTTCAAATGACGACCGATGGCCTGAGAGTCTACTTGGAAGCCGTCGAAGGCGCGTTTGGTTGCGATATTGACTACGCCACGTTGGTCAAGATTTACGGAGCCTCGCAGGAAGAAATTCGTTACAGTCCGCCTGGATTCGTTGGAGCTATGGCGGCCACGATCACCGGAAGGCCGGACCCAAGACATATTTCGACCAGCTATTCTGAAAGGCAGAATCTCACGATGCGAATGCAGATGCGCCGCTTCACCCGCCTGACAAACGGATTTTCCAAGAAAGTCGACAACCTGCGCCATGCGGTTGCCCTCTATGCCGTTCACTATAATTTTTGTCGAGTGCATCAAACTCTCCGAGTTACCCCCGCGATGGAAGCTGGACTTGCAACGCGCATTTGGGATGTTCAAGACATCGTGGCGTTGGCTGGTGGTCATGGCGTGAGCCGAGTCGCTTAGATGTGCGACAGTCCCTTCGCTCGGCGCAGCCAATCTCCGGGCCTCAAAACCTGACTTGAGATACTTCCTGCTTCATCGGTCGCAACGAGTTCGAAAGACGCTCCGAATAGATGGTCTAAGACATTCTGGTCGGCATTGTGGGCCAAGAACCTAAGCCATCCTTTATTTGGAACCTCTGCGGTCAGGGGCGCAGCGTGGTCTGCTCTAATTCTTCCATCTTCCATTTCCACCTGAAAGAACTCGTCGGCAACTTGATTCAGATAACCGCGCCTCCAGATTTCTTCTCCCCGCCTTAAACTAAGAGTCCACTCTTTGATTCTCGTGGGTGTACCATCCACATGCACATGCAAAAGAATAACAAGCGCGTCCTTGGCGTAGGCTTCGAATCCCAGAATTCCTTCTGTGATTCTGATGACGAGTTTCTGCGGCATCTCGGAGTCAGCGCTCGGTTGCCAAGTTCCTTTTATCTGTGGGTAGATTTTGACGAACCCAATCACTGTGAGGAGGCTGCCATCAACTACCATCAGGATGTAAACTGCGTACAAGAACGATGCGTTCATTAGTCGCGCACCCCCGAAGCTGAGTACGAGAGGGCCAAAAATGATCGCGATGTAAGCGAGAACACTACCCAAGAAGTTCTGGGAGACGCCACTCCAAAATTGCTTTGCCATGGTTGTGTAAACCTCGACTTGGAAGACGATGGCCCATCGTCCTCCGAAATCGCTGTTTGTTCAAGTTGTTTTGGATTTAGCGACCGACAGGCAATTAGGCAACCACTTTTTACGTTTTTTGAAATTGACCCACTACCGGCTGCCGAGCGCGCTATACTTCCCCACGATAGAAACGTAACTGGGGCACCACTCAGGCACCTTCTGGAGAAGTCGCGGTTGATGACTGGTGTAGCGTGTGAGTGTGGCTCTGCTTGGCCCGGG
>Ga0208034_1000343_pt1 | contig 39974 bp, 36 predicted proteins | sample June2015DPH_8_10_FD_184699 | JGI IMG/M metagenome (GOLD analysis project Ga0208034, IMG submission 184699) | Peatland microbial communities from SPRUCE experiment site at the Marcell Experimental Forest, Minnesota, USA - June2015DPH_8_100... | ecosystem: Environmental > Terrestrial > Soil >...
GGCCTGAAAAACCTCACCTAGCCCTTGTCGCCGTCCACAAACAACCGCCGCACTTCCCGCAATCAACTCGTTACCGCCAAAAAACAGGGCGTGTGAGAAATACAGGTTAGAGCGCTGCCTTCGCAATAATTTCCTATACTTTTCAACAACCTACCTCGCTTACTATCCATCTTACTGTCCATTTCTCATCAAGTTTTGGCCAGGATTTACTGTCCATTCTTGACTGGAGGCCGCGAAACGACTGCAGAGATCGGGCGTCGCCGCAGCTCATGCAAGGCTACTTGCGCGAGGGCGCGAACCACGTGATCTGGAAAGTTGCAACAGTATCGCTGTGCAGGCCTGTTTCGTATTTCGGAGCCTTCCACCTCTCGTATTGTACCCAGCCGCGCAGTTCAAAGTCGGTTCGCACGCGCTTTGTGGCTTGGACAGCGAAGTCATTTTGCGTGGTGCCGCCCGTGATAAACGCGCTGGCGGCCTTCGCGTTGCGGTACTGGAACTGCACTTCTTCCTGCGGCGAGAGGTGATAGGTGAGCCAAGCCTGCCCGCCTTTGCCTTGGCGTCCGACCCAATCGCCAGGTAGGAAGCCGTTGTTCGTAGGGCCCTGCCTCTGGATACCTTCCCAGTAGAGGAACTGACCGTACCGTCCGGACGAGCTGGGAGTGTCGGTGTTTGCTCCCTCCAGGCGCAGGTCTAGATGCTCAAAGCCCGGAAAGCGTGCGAGATAGATCCCAGGATGGACGCCGGAACGCCGTGGCGCGCTGATTGGACTCACATCATCGTGCACCAATGAGTCCGTGTAGAGCGTGATCCAGTGGCTGAGATAAGGAAGCCGCCAACTGAAATCGAAGGTGCCGAGGCGATCTCCGGGATCGTCCCTTCCGTTCTTTTCGCTAGCCCCGGTTTTTGGGTTACCAAGTACATTTTGGAAGCTGAAGAAGCTATGTAGAAAAGTGTGGATAGTGATCGGCGCGTGGCCTTCACCGCCCCAAACGGTGAGCCGGTCGAATCCGAATTCCAGATCGCGCGTGGGCTTCAAACTGATCTTCTCCATGTGCACCCAAGGGTTGCCGGGATTGATCACGTTCGGTGTGTCCGGCGAGGAAGTGGCTTCGGTGGGATCGGATGCAGCGGCGGGGTTCGGTACCAATGTGTGACCATGTAAGCCGCCCACGAAGAAGTCGTAGCGAAACGGACCAGTAATGCGTGAGAGCCCGGGAACGCGCAACGGTTCGATTCGGTTGATCTGGAACTCGTAGATGTTCTCGGCATTGTTGCCCCAGAGCATGGAAGCGCCCTTGTCGGGGCCAAGCCAATGATCGCTTTTGTCAAAGGAGATCTCATGCCCCAGGAGGTGATACGACAGCGCCGCTTCCATGACGTGAACTTTGCCCGTCGCCGCGATCGGGCCTTCGGGGATGGTGGCAAAGACAGAATTTCCGGCGTAGGCAATGCCGTCGATTGGATTCAAGAGATAGGCCGCGAGCGCCGGGGAGTATCCAGCCGCTGACGGCGCATACTGCGTTTCGCCGCGAAAATACAGCGAAAACCGTCCCGCTGAAGCGCGCGCACTGAAGCCGCTGTAGTTGTTGAAACCGCTTTCGTAGGGCCGTCCGTAGTCGTCGACGATCGACTGACCGAGGTGAAAACTGTCGCGCAATGGTGTGCCACCGATACCGCGGAACTGGGTATAGACACTCTCGAGCTGCGCCCGCCAAGGCGCGGCGCCGCTGCTGCTTCGATCGATATCGGGTCTGAACTCCCGCACCAGCGCGGCGAAGATCGATCGCGCCTCGTCGTTTTTTGCATCGGACTCGATGCGATCCGCGCTGAGTTCGAGCATGTGAGCGATGCTCGTGCGTGTCCACGGACGGAGCCCGAGGTACGCGGTGTCTACATAGCCGAGCGCATGCAGCCGGTCTAGGGTAGGGTAAACCCAATTGTCGAGCGGCACGTAGACCGACCCGTGTGAGTCCATTTCAGCCATGGAGGAGTCGAGCCGTAAATCGGAAGGAAGGGCATTTGCACCGGCGCTCTGCCCTTGCGCAAAGCACCAATCCGCATGCCACAAGAGGACTGCCAGAAGAATCCAACGGAGTCTCACACGCACCTCAGCATTCAACGGTGTAACAAAGTTGAGTTCAAAAGATCTGTATACTGCTCAATGATCGCTGGCCAGCTGTAGTGGTCAGCCGCACGCTGCCGGGTCTCCAACCGCATCTTCGGTGCGTCAAAGTTGCAACTCTCAATTCTTTCGACGATCTCTTTTAGATCCTCGACTCCTTCAAAAAAGAGAGCCGATGTTGCAAGAGTCTCTCGATTGAACGGATTGTCATGAGCCACAATGAGATTTCCGCATCCCATTGCTTCCAGCAAAGATGGGTTTGTGCCGCCGACACTATGGCCGTGAAAATATGCAAATGAGTGGTACCGCAGGCTTGCCAACTTCGCGTGGTCATAAACGGTTCCGATGAGCCGTATCCGGGAATCTTGAACGCCGCGAAGCTGTTCGACATAGCGCGTCCCGGCCAGATGATCCCCGACCACCACGAGCTTTTTCTTGCTGTTGGACAGCTGAAATGCGCGGAGAATCTCCATGATATGGTTCTCAGGCTCCAAGCGGCAGACGACTAGGTAATACCCCGCAGGGGCGAGATTCCACGCAGACAGGAGCTCAACATCTGGAGCCGCATGGATGACATCGCAGCCGTATGCGATCACGCTGCAGGCACGAAGTCTTCCGTGGCGGCTTGAAAGACTATCGGCAATTGCGCCGGAATCCGCAATCAAGCGGCTGGCAACGCGGGTTGAAACCCATTCCATCAACCGAAAATAGGCCCTTGCCGCAAAACTCCACTTTGCGCGCGCCCATTCAAGCCCGTCGGGATTGATCCATACCTCGCTGCCCCAGAACCGCGGGATCACGCAGAATGGCGCTGCGCCGTAACCAAGCATGTAGACCACGTCGTAAACCTTGCGAGCCGCCCACAGGCATTTCAAGTCGAAGAAGATGGTTCGCAGGGAGCCGAGCGCAGGAGCCGATTTATAGCGCAGTCGCACGCCTTTAAAAGCGCCAGGGGCAGGTGTCTCGTCCGCTTCGCAGAAGACGGTCACGTCAAATCCCCGGGCGGAGAGTCCAATTGCGAGCTTTTCCGCAAATGTCTCGAACCCGCCATATCTAGCCGGGATGCCCCGGGTGCCGAGGATGGCAATCTTCATTTTCCGATTCACTGTCGTCACACTTGAAGTCAAAGGCCTGAAACCGCATGGCTCTCGCCGATCGCTGCCAACCTTGATTGATGCGCGATCTCAAATTTGTGCAACCGTGCGGCGAGAAGACAACCGGCTGAGTATGATCTGGATCATTCCAGCATCCAAAAGCAGCAAAATCCAATCCATAGGTAGCCGGTATCGAATTCGCGAATAGAACATTGCCGCAAAGGGTGCGTTCACAAAGTAGAGGCCTACGAAAAGAACCTCCAGCTCAGAAAGCGGATACTTCCGGGCAATTGCTATTCTGCAAAGCAGAAGTAACAATAGCGGTTCGTACGTAAAGAGCATGATGGGCGTCCGCCAATGCGGCTGCTCGAGTTCGGTGGCCACATTTTGGGTCGCCGTTCTTTCTGTGAATGAAAAGTACTCCACGAGCTTCGCTGCATAAAGGCGAGCAGCTGCGCCCGGATGCTCCTTGGTCCATGCGAGCGCTGCTGCTCTGTAAAATCGATCGCTTTCAACTTCAGACATCCCGCTTGCAACGTGGGTATATTTACTAATGTCAGTGAGGGTGTCAGAATCCATGGACGAATTTTCCGAGTTGCCCTGTAGTAAGTTAATTCCACTGTTTGTCGCGACAAAAAAGAGTGAGTGAAATACCGCATAGTTTCTCGCTGTCCATACGCCCAGAACCAAAATCATGGGCAAAGCGAAAAGAAACACTTTCTTCCGGAAGCTGTGGCGTTTCCACAGCAGCCATAATACAAACCAGCAGAGAATAAAGAGGAATGTCGGGATGGCGAGAATGAGGAGTCCCCAGGCCAAGCCTCCCAGTAGAACGTTTCTCATTGATGGGTTCTCATCTCGAATCATGAGCCAGATCCCGAGTAGCAAAAGCATCGCGCCGAATGTCTGCGGTAGCAGGAGAGTGGCCGAATAAACAAGAACCGGATAAGCAAGCACAAGTAAAACTGAGATAGCGCCAGCACACTTAGAAAACAATTTGTGTGCCAGAAGGACGAGCAGCACTTCGGAAAGAAGAAATATGCCCAAATTGACGAAGCGCAATCCAACATTGCCGATCCCAACTGCAACCCACAAGCTCAAAAGAAAGGGAAAACCGGGCGGCCGAAATGCTGTTGGGTGGATCCCGTCAAGGGCATAGACATGTTTCGTGGCCAAGTTGGCTGCCAATGCGGTCCATTCCCGCTCGTCGGGGTAGCGCAGTAGCGGACCAGCATGAATGGCGACCACAGAGCCACAAAGAAAGGACAGGATGAGTCCGGCAAACAAGATGCTAGCGCTATTCCGCGTAATCCAGTTCATAGTGAAGATTCCCCTAATCCAGCAGCGCATTTAATCGCGCAGCGAGCCTCAAGGCGGCGTTATCTCGGTCTTCCGGTGTTGCAAAAAGTCGGCATGGTGATGCAGCCTTGCGGCGGGATGCATTAACCTTTGGGGTTACGAATGGCTCATCCCCCTCTGCCGGATTATTTCTCCTTAATTGGGCCGACACTGCCCCGGGCCCCGGCCGTCGCTGCGCCGACTAACTTGGCAAGAGTTTTCAGTCTCTGTTGCGAATACCAGGAATGAACCGTTATGTGCTTCGGAATCCTTAGAATCATCGCAGTTACCCATCTCCATCCCAGGTCCTTTGGACGCAGCATGTAAGTCGCATTGCGAACGATGTAACAGTTACGATTCAAGCTATGGAAATTGATTGTGTGACCGAGGACGCTTAAAGAGGCATCTCCAACACTGTGTTCCATGAGTGCACTTGCAGCAATGAAACTCTTGAAGCCCCTGCGGCGTGATCGCAGGCCCCACTCAGCATCCACCCAATCGATAAAAAGTTCATCTCGCATCAGTCCTACCTCTCGTAAGACTGACGCGCGAATCAAGGATCCGGATGTGATCAGCCAATCAGTCTCGACAGGCTCGGTCATGGCCGGGTCGACGCGAACCTTCTTGACGTGGAACCACCCATAACGGAGGGCATAGGAACGTGTTGCCGTTCTCTTCTCGATGTAAAGCGGACCAATCGCTGCGACTTTCACGCCTGCCTGAACAAGTGCAGCCTCCGCTGTGATAAGAGCATCTACCATGCCCGGCGAGACGATGCTGTCCTGATCCAATAAAAGCACATGCGAGGAGCCGGCATCCAGGCTTCTCCTTATACCGATATTCAGAGCGGTTGCGATGCCCCTATTCTCGCCGAGCGGAATATGGGTCGCTAAATCGCAGGTCTTGATCAGCTTCAAGACTTCAGGCGACGTGCCAGGAGTGTTATCAACGGCAAAAATGCGATCCACCTGGCCCACCAAACTCAATAGAACGCGCTTTATCATCTTGAGATCCGGATGAAAGAGAACAACAATCGCGGCGATCATATTTCTCCCCGGCGAGTTGGCCAGATACCCAAGTTAAACCGCGGCCAGCGTATTCCCAAATGTACTCGGTTGAGAAAGCAGAAATAGAGAACAGCAAGAACTGACGCCTTCAGCAATGAAAAAACAATCCCGGTGTATTGGTCGTCGAAGATGGACATCACGGTTGGGAAGGTCAGGAGTGCGCAAAGATATAATGAGATCTTCCCGCCTGCCACAGCCCTGCGATAGATAACGGATTGACAAAACCCAATGACTATAAAGGCGATGAACATGCCGAGAAATCCAAAATCAGTAAAGAAGAACTTGTACACGGTATAGACATTAGTCGGCCATGGGACGGAAATAGGAATATCGAGCGCCGGTGAGAGTTTGACTTCGTATCCAAGCTGGTAGGCAATATACGTGAAGAGTGAAAATGTGTGGTTGGCTGCATGGGCATACTCCGAAGGATGTGTAAGTACATAATCCAACGCAGGAATTGGAGTGACGATGTATGCCAGGGTAAAATTCTGCACGACCGCCTCATTGTTTCCTCGGAAATTTGAAACATCTTTATTCGAGAAGATAAGGCCAATAAAGAGAACAACGAAAAACAGGAACGGTATAAGGCCGTACTTGAAAATCCCCGTAATGTTATCTTTCTTGTTCTTAAGCATCGATACGACGGCGACTGCGGCGAGCAGCATCAGAATCCAGGTCCTGCCGGTCGTGAGAACGCAGCACACCATAGAGACCAGAAATGCCGCCCAGAACACTTTGTCTCTCTTCTCGATCAGGCAGATGATGGTCACGCAAATCGAGAATAGGGGGAGCTTGCTATCGACCGTGTCTGCCGCTTTTCCTTCGCTCGCCAATTCGACGTATTCGGTGCGCGCGGCCGCTAAGGTACTGCCCGTCCCGCCTGAACCTTGCTGAGCTACATCGCGCAGCATGAAGGGAACCGCCAGGATGCATATACTCAATAGAATGACGCGACCGAGATTGGCTGCCGACGGACGCGAAAACTCGGTCACCCGAGTAACAATTACGGCGCGTGGGACAAAGCGAGTCAGCCAGCCCCCAATGCTGAATACGAGGGCTCCGGCAGTGATGACCCACCAGGTAATTGGATGAACCTCGTTGAGTTCTAATGGAGAGACCTTGAAAATCACGAGGTCGAGCGCCCAGATTGCCGAGTAGATGAACGGCGGGTATAAAACCCGCCGTCTCCCCAAGAAATAATTGGCGATCGTCAATAGCCCAAGAAATGTGAGTGCCAACCCAGAAGTCATAGAATCGATCACCAAGCCGCGGAATCAGCATGATCCAGGCTCATTTTGCAGCGTCCCGCATGGGTGACGCACTACCCGTAAAGCTCTTCGACGGAAACGCAAGCGCTTCTTAGATCATATCGCGGATGCAAGAGGGAATACCGGCCATATTCTTCACGAGCCGCCTCGGATCGAGGCCAAAGAAAGTGAAACACCTCAGGACTCGCCGCGCATTACGAAACCAGGCTGGCGCCCGTGTTTCCTTCGAGTTTGGCGAGTTTTCGTTCATTCCGAGCAAAGAGGTCATATGCCGTACTACCGGTTCGAGCGTCAAACTGGTATGAACACGGTGAAGATGTTCCAAACCGGAAAAGTGGGATTTCGTCCACGAAGTTCCAGACGCTATGAACTAATCTTGCGGGCCAGGAAGCACAAGTTGAACGGAAGCCGAAAGGCGAAGGACAGAACCTCAAATCCAGATCTGGACAATAGTTCACGGCTGTTGTGCTCATCAAATACATGGTGATGTAAGCATCTATTTAACTTATTATCCAAAGATCGCTTGTGAAATTGATTGAGATTTCCAGCGGCTGGATCCATGCTGAGGTCGTGTTTATCGAGGATTTCGGGAAGATGCGTCAGGTCGTCTTCACCGATATTCTTGTCCCAATCACTGAACATATGGTCAACGCTCGTCGGTAGTCTGCGGCGATCAAAGGTTCCAAGGTAGTATGGAAGTACTAGAATTAGAGCGCCATCTGATTTCAAAACCCTGTGCCATTCTCTAAGAGCCTTGACAGGATTCGCAAAGTGCTCCAGATTATGCGAAGAAAGCAAGAAATCATAGGTCTGGTCGGGTATATCTGCCAACGCAGATCCGTCACAGAATAGAGTTTTACCAGGAGCCTTTCTTGGATTGAACACAAAACTCTGGGTGTGTTTCGCCCATACCGTTGAGGGAGAAAAGTCGCAATTATCCAGCTTTTCGACCTGCTCGTAAACTGGGAGTGCCCTTCTCTTACGAAATATCGCGCTTGGACCACCGATTTCCAATCCACTCTTTCCGTGAAGATAAGGCAAGTACATATCAAAATTCTTGACCTGACCTTGGAGCCGCACTCTTAGGGGCATAATGGGGTTCTGTAAAAACGAGATGATACGTTGCAGGGGGAGATGCATGTGAAAATCCTTTCAAACCGGAATTTCTATTTTGCTTTCACTGCAACGGACCAATATACTTCCAGTTGCCTCCGCTTGCGATCTTTTCCGCAATCATTCCAGAGCCAAAGAACCGGACGTGCCCAGCAGGGCCTTCAAACATAATCGAATTCACGCGATCAAGCGCCAGCTCTTAATTCTTCGCGACAAAAACATCATGCTCAATGTGCTACTGCAGGTTGTTATCTTTAGCCCAGTTCACCAGGAAGTCCAAAAGGGGGATAGCCTGAATTCTCATTTGAAGTGAAAAAGACGAAATCAACCCCGGTTCGCTTTGTGGCGGCGTATGACCATATCCGGCCCACGTATCGTTTCTTTGTTGAGCGGTCCTTAAGGTCAATTTCGAGATCTTCCCACGATCCACAATCGATGCACGGGCCATCCTCCGAATCCAAGCATCGCGCCTGGCTTCCATCCACTGGCGCCGATATTGCCGCTTTTTCTCGCCTCCATAGCCCACTGCTCGTTAGCTCTAGAAGCATCCTCCCGTTCCCATCGTCTTCTTTGCTCTCTGCCTTTGAAAAAGCTATCCAAAGGCAGATTCTCGCAACGCGCCAAAGTGGACGATCCGGCGAAATCACTGTGCCCAATCAAGCAAAAGCCTTGAATGTGACGCCGCGCCCGCCGGGTTGCGTGCGCTATTACTGCTTCGTAAAGACGAGAATATCCTGAGGACCCGTTTCCGATCTACCACCGTGTAGGGATCCCCACAAAGGACCGGCTGAACAGCTCATTCCATTCTCGGCGAATGTGGATAACAGAAAGTCAGAGTAATATGCCAAACAAATCTCAGGACTCCCACTTTTCATGTAACTGTGCTCCTGCGATCTGAAAGGAAATTTAAAAGACGAGTCTCGGTCGAGAAGAAAGGCCGTGAAAAAACAGCGCCCGCCGGGCTTAAGAATCCGCGTAATCTGTCTTGCATAATTTATGACTTCGTCCGTAAGCATGTGGGTGAAGACTGAAATTAAAAACACAACATCGAAAGTTTCGTTCGGGTATGGAAAAACATACTCCGTAGCAAGATTTTGGCCCTTGGGATTGTATTCGTTGTTTCGAATGTCGAGCAATTCGAATTGGAAGCATTTGCGTCTCAGTCGCGAATTACCCCTCGCGGCCTCAAGTGAAACGTGATGAATATCCATGCCAACATAGTTGCCATCGTCAAGTATCTCGGCAACCGCGAATGCGTTCGTACCACAGCCGCACCCGATCTCCAGAACTTTGGAGTCTGGCGCCAACTTTGCGTATGTCCGAAGCAAGTCTGCGAAATGTTTCCCATGCTGCAGGAATGAGGAGCCACCTAGATCTAGGGTGATGCCCACGGACCGCACTCGGATCGACAATCGAGGAATATGCCGATTTCCATTCATCAGACGGACCATGTAGTCAACTGGGTCCGCGACTTTGACGGCAAGGTTTACAACGGGGTAGTTCCAGCCAATTCTGTGGATTTGACGGCCAATAAATGAACGAATAGACATTGATCCGGGATTTCCAATTTGCTTTCCCATCGACGGCAGTATACCGCCAATTGCCGCTGCTGCGATCTTTTTCTGCATTCGTTCCAGAGCCAAAGAACCGGACGTGCCCAGCAGGGCCTTCAGAAGTCATAGAATCGATCACTAAGCCGCCGAATCCGCATGATCCAAATTCATTTTGCAGCGTCCTGCACAGGGGATGCACTACCCATCAAGCGCCTCAACAGAAATGCGCGTTCTTCTTTTCCAAGCAGCGCAAACCAAGTGATGATAATGTACAAAATCAACTGAATTGCTGAAATGATGAGTTTGAGCGGCAGGCTCACGTTTGCCATGCTCACAGCGAACACCACACCAATTGCAGCCGCCCCGCCAAGCATCGTCCGCACGGGGAACATATTGCCCAGCAACCGCTCAACTGCCCAAAACAAAAGTGCGCAGTCGATGACTACGCGAATCATCCATGCGATGGCGGTGCCTTGAATACCAAAGTGCTTCGTCAGGGCCCATACAGTCACCAGGTAAAAAGGCAACTCGAGAAGGTGGAGCTTGCCCGTGATGTCGGCGCGTCCTGCACCTTGTACCAACGCAAAGGGTAAGGTCGCAAGTCCGTTGGCAAATACCCCAATCGCCAGCCACTGCAGAACGCGGGTGCTGTGGCTCGCAAATGCAGGTCCCAGCCAAAGATTCAAGCCGCTTTGCGCGAACAGCACGATCAACAACGTCAGCGGAAACTGCGCGATGGCGACATACTTTACCGTGCGCCGAAAGAGCTTTGCTGCATGCTCGGGGTCTGCCACCAGCGCGGTCGAAAACGCCGGAAACAGCACGCCGACAATCGCCGCAGGAAGAATCAGAAACTTCGTAACGATTTCGAAAGGAGTGGCATAGTAAGCCACGGCTGTGAGCGACAACAGCATGCCGATCAGAAAGCGATCCAAATACGCCATTAGTGGGGAAACGATATTGGAGACCGTCATCCACGCACCGAAGCTAAAGAGCATCGGCAACAGACGCCTATCAATTTCGAATTTGTGCAGCAGGAGTGGCATATCGTGGAGCGCCAGAACCGCGTAAATCAGCCAGAAGAGCGCTCGCGCAACAACCAGAATGCCAACTACGGCGGGCAAAGTCTTCGACCAGGGAAGCACCAGAAGCGGCGCCGCGAAGGTTGCGATTCCCATCGGGATCCGAACGAGATTGATCATTCCGAATCGCTGTCTGGCCTCGAGGACGCCTCGGAATCCAGTGGTGCTGATTACAAACGGTACCGAAGCGCTCAATATGTAAAAAGCTCTTGTAGTCTCTGACTGAAGCGCGAGCGGGGTCTTCAGGAGGTCATGAACCAGGATTGGAGACAGCATTGCAAGAACTATCGCGCCAATGATCCCCATGGCGCCCATGAGCATATTTGCGGTCCAAACGATTGCCGGCAATTCACGATCGCTGTTGGTTGCAAGTGTCTGCGCGACAAGATTTGTCATGGCTCTTCCGAGCCCGAGATCGAAAAAGCTGAAATATCCTACGACCATCCAGGCGATCAGTAATACGCCGAACCGGTCAGTTCCGAGAGAACTGATCAGTCGGGGGATGGCGAAGAGACCCACTGCCATTGGGGTGATTTGTCCAACGAGGTTCCAAACCGTATTGCGCGCGAGCAACGATCCGCTCGTCAGTTTCGCGACCTCGGTGTCTTTGATCGCTCCCGCGGGGACGACGGGCCTCTCGTTAGACGTGTCTAGCACATTGCCGCCCTCCCATTTTCCAAAATGCGTTCTATATCTATCATCGTTCCTCGGAAGACCATGACATCGTCAGGACGTACTCCGTTGCGTCACAGTTATGGCTCGCTTAAGCAATGCAATCTTTCCCCTGGCCTCGGGATCCTTCTTTATGCGACGGAGGCCGGCTTGGAGCAACGCCACGAAAACTCCGGCAAAAAAGCCCACGAAGGTGGCCCCAATGACGATAAGTCCACGTTTCGGAAACGAGCGCCTGTCCGGCGGAATAGCGGGATCGACAACCTGGATGATCGCGCCTTCCCTGGCTTCGTCGAGCTTGGCCAGCTCGAACTGACGGGCAAGAGCCTCGAAGATGGTTTCGTAGTATTTCACGTCGCGCACCCTGCGAATGTATTCCATGCCGGCTTCGGTCATCTGACCTTTGGGAACGATGATGCTGTCGGGGTTATCGGCGCTTCCGCCCAGTCTGGCAAGTTGCGCGCGCAGACTGGCCAATTCCTGCTCGGCCTCGTTCAGCGGCGCGTTCTCCCCGTTGGCGTAGGTTTGCATTCCCTGGATTTGCATTTCCTTGGTTGCGATCTGGGCGCGCAAAGCCGCGGCCGATTCGATGAGCGCTCGCGCTTGGCTGTCGAGCTGGATGACTCCAGTCTTCTGTTCGGTTGCCTTCAGAGCTTCTTCAGCGTCACCAAGGTCCTGGTTGGCCTGCTTCAACTGATTTTCAAAAAATAGCCGCCGTCGCTGAGATTCAGTGATGGCGAGGTTCTGAGACAGCGCCCGGAACTGGTCCACGTAGCCATTGGCCAGAGCCGCTGCGCGCACCGGCTCTTTGTCGTCCACCGAAATATGGATTAATCCGTCTTTGCTGCTTCCGTCCACGGTTGCATGTTTTTCAAACGCTTTGCGCGCGTCGGAGAGATACTTCGTGTGATACTCCTGCATCAGGCCGAAATGCTCGACCATCGCGTCTTCGACTGTTTGGCTTCTCAGCATTCCGACGTAGATATCATTGGGATTCTTCAGCAAGCTTCCACCTCCGCCTGAGGCCAATGCGGCCACCGACCCCAACGCCCCGAGTTGCGAAGCCAGTTGAGCGCTTAACGAGGAGTTCTGCTGTGGGGTAAGGAGTGAAGCAGTTGCCGTGTAGCGCATGGGCAGAAGCAGTGAAACGATCACCGCCGCGATGGCAAAACCCGCGGTAATCCAAAAAATAAGGAGCTTCCGCTCGGCAAGCACGATGAGCAGGTCGAGCAGGGAAATCTGGTCGTCATCGTTTTGTGACGCGCCGCCGGCAAGAGGCTCGCCGGGGAGGGCGCCAACCTGCTCTCTCACATCGTGGACTGGAGTTTGCGTGGCCATGAACTCCTGCTGGATCGAAAGACCGAAGTAATGGAATGCGAACCTGAATGCATTTTACTAGAGGCAAGGTCTCAGGTTCGCTACTGAATAATGGACAGGGACGCGGCCCCCAGCGCCAATTGCGAGAACATCTGCGACCAGTTCATGATGCCGTAAAGCGGCGATAGTTTGGGAACCTTTTCGGGCACAACGATCGTGTCACCAGGGTTGACGCGCAGATTGTTAAATTCCGGTCCCCAGGGGCCCATGGTCGCATCGCGGCTCTCCACTTCTCCGTCTGCGCGGATGACGAACTCGTGCCGCCTGTCGGCATCATTGCTGACGCCTCCCGCTTTCCGCAAATACGTACCGACCCGCGATGAGTCGGCAAACAGGAACGAATTCTGGTCGTAAACCGCGCCAATCACATTCACGAGCGATGGGCGATGCGGGACGACAAATCGGTCGCCATCTTCGAGAGCAACGTCCGGAATGCTGTCAACGCCGGTGCTCGCAGGCTTGAACGGCAGCACGATTCGCCCGGTAGCGCGAATCTGTTGCAAGCTGGCCAGGAAACTTTGTTCGCCGCCTTGATACGCAGCGCCGCCGGTCTGACCTTGCGATGAAAATGCTGCCGCGGAGGCTCCGATCTTCACCAGGCTGCGTTGGATCGCCAGACTCAGGCTGCGCACGTAATCGTCTATTCTGGCCTGCTGTATGGCGCGGGCTGAGCCCCGCGTGAACTCCGAGCCATACAGGTACGCGTTGGGCGTCAGGCCTCCGGCACGCTCGGCAAGTTGGCGCAAGGTTTCGCCGGCGTGGACGGAATATACCCCGGCGTGGACAAATTCGCCTTCCAGTCGAACCAGCTTAGTCTGTTCCGCAATGGGCACCTGGATGTCGGCGGCAGAAAAGATCGTGACAATGTCTCCCGCTTCGAGTTCCAGATCCTGAGAAGAGTCGTGCTGCATCACAAGCTTGCCCAGGTCAAAGGAAATCAGGTTTGTCTTCAATGTTTCCGGATTGAGCCGCTCGATCACCGCGTAATCCCAATCGATATCGGGAGCGGGCAGGCGCACGTTGATGCGTTGCGCCGGAGCCTGCATCTGGGAGGGAGCAGAGGTTTGTGCCGCCGCCAGCGGCGCACTGCCTGGGCGTTGCTGAGCGCTCGGAGGCTGGTTCTCTCCCAAGCCGGACTGCGCTTGCTGGAAAGCATTCGGATTCTGCAACGTCGATTGGTCCGAAAGAACCTCTGCGCCTTGCCCTCCGTATTGATCTTGCGCGTTCCCGGTCTGGCCCGGCCCAACGCCCGGGCCTTGCAGAAGCGTGATCGGGTGATTGTCCGCGGGCTGAAGCATATTTGCAAAGCCTGGAATGGGCTCGAACTCGGGGGCCGGCAGCCCCATCTGTGCCCGCCGCCACCAGTAATTGCGCGTGAGCAGCGAATCCTTGTCGGGAATCAAATCGCTCAGGCGCATGCCCTGATGCCATGCAAAGTGGCCCGGATTCGCGATGTTGCCGCGCAGAGTCACAGTTTTCTGGTATCTCGGCACAATCGAGTACACGCGAATCACGTCGCCATCGGCCAATGCCGTGGCCATGCCTGAGGCGTCGTAGGCAACCTCCATCGCGCGCCGGTCGCTGTGCTCGTCGATACGCTCGATTGAGATTCGCGCCTCCGCAGCCACCGCGGAAGCTCCGCCGGCATCAGCCAGGACGCCGGAGAGCGATTCCTGCGGCAGGAGTTCGTAAATAGCCGGGTTTCGCACGCTGCCGAAAACCGCAGCTTGCGGACCAACCGGCGGAATGTAGATCACATCGCCCGAAAGCAGCTTGGCGTCCTTCGTTTTGTCGCCCCGGATCAGTAGATCGTAAAGATCAAAGCGCGTGACTGTGGCGCCATTGCGGCGGAGCTCAATGGCGCGCATCGAACCCTCTACCGAAGGCCCGCCGCTCGCGAACAGCGCATCCACCAGCGTGCTCAATGAACTGATGGTGTATACGCCCGGGCGCCGGGCTTCGCCGGAAACATACACCTGGATGGCGCGAATCTGGCCCAGATCTACGGTGAGACTGAAGTTGTGGTAGACGCGGCCCACCGCTTCGCGTACGTGCGCCTCCAGGTCGCCGAATTGCAAGCCCGACACATGCACCGGGCCTACATCCGGAAGGTAAATTTCGCCGGAGCGGTCCACGCGCACATTCGCCTGCCGGCTCACTTGCCCCCAGATGCGAATACGCAACTCGTCGCCTGGGCCGACAACATAATCGGGCGGTACGGGCACCATGTCCAAAGGAGCAAAGGTCGAAGGAATGCGCCGGAACAGGTCGGCGCCATAGACGGAAAGTATTAGTCCCGTGCCCGAAGCCACAAACTTCTGAAACTCAGTGAGCGGCTCAGGTTGAAGCAGAGCTGGCTGTGCAGGCGTCTGGCGCGAAAGCTGTTCAACATCCGCATAACTTGACGGAAGATTGCCCTGGGGGTTGGGATTCGCAGGGTTATTGGGAAACCCCGGAGAAATAGTAGCATTCCCCGAAGGGGATCCGAGCTGCATTTGAGTCTGGTTCGAACACGCCGATGTCCCTGCGAGCATGGGATCTGCGCAGTCCAAAGTGCTCGTACCCTGCGCCCATATCGCGCTTGCAGGCAAAGAGGAGAAACCAAGGACAAAGGCGAAACGAATGATGGCAGCGCGGACCTGGAGACGAAGGCAGACAGGCTGGCGTCTGCCGCCTTTGTCTCTTCTTCCAAACTGTGCGAAGCGCATATGCAACGAGTCTATCGCAAAACCAAGGCAGGTATGTCCCGCCGCCACTAGGTTAATGGCTTCCTCACTTCCGCTCAGTCCATGCCGCGTAATTCATCAGAAGGCTGAAACCTCCTCGGCCTGGGCCAGCTCGTTTGCGCAGGCTTTTACAGGTCCCGGAGCCGTATCGAACCCCTGGACGGAAGTCTTCCCGCGTTGTCCGGCTGCCGGCGGCATGGAGATGAGAGCTTCAAGAGCAGCATTATCCCAGCGTCGGAGCACACTTTTGACGAGAATCTGAAGGTCAGAGAGAACAGTGGCGCGCGCCATGTACCGCGCATCCAGCTGCCGCTTCACTGGCAGTACAACTGTGAGATAGAAGGCATCCAGTTGATCAGGCGCCACGCGGGCGAGAACGACTTCCTCATCTGCGAACACAATCGTTGCCAATCCCGTGATCCCAGGACGGCAAGAGAGCCGGGAGATCACATGTTCCGGGATTCTGGGACGCGAGCCGACCAGGCTCATTTGCCCCAGCAGCACGTTCAGTAGCTGGGGGAGCTCGTCGAGCTTCCAGCGCCGCAGGAATCGGCCAATTGGGGTAAAGAGCTGGTTGTCAGCCGTAGTCACGGGATGATGAGTCTTGTCGGCAAGGTGAACCATGGTGCGGAACTTGAAGATCGTAAAGATTCGACCGTGGCGGCCCATCCGTTCCTGCAGAAACAAAGCGGGCCCATGCGACGTCAAGCGCACTGCGGCAGCGATAGCCAGACAAAGTGGAGCGACCACGGGCAGCGCGAGGAGAACCCAAGCGCAGTCGAAAACTCGCCTCGCCACTGAATTTGACCAGGGGCTCGGCCTAATCCCCATCTCGTCGTCACTTGAATCGGCGTTGGCAGAAAATACACCGGCCTCCGATGGGCGGCAATCATCATGCCGCCATGACTCCGATCGGTAGTGTGGCAAGAAGGAAGATGAATGTGCAGAATCAAGAACACTATCGTCGAACGGTTTCGTGCTCAACTTGACCTCCCGAATCAACAGCAGCGAACTTCAATTTGCAGGCTGAAACGGCCTGGATACGGAACCGTCTGTTGAATTGCCGTGTGCCCTGCGGACGCGTCGTCTTTTAAGCGTCCGAGCATATGGAATGAGGAAACTTGCTTTGGTTCCTGTTCGGCATGCATTGTCGATGCCACCCCATGTGCGCGTGTACAGCGGCGATTTCCACGAAAGTCCCCCTCGGCATTGCAGCGCCTCCGTCCTTAAAAAGCATTCTGGCACACCATCGCACCTCCCCCAGAGAGGGAGCATTACAGCATGACTCCCGGTGCAACGGTCCACTATAGCCGGTATTCCATCGATTTACTAGGAAAGAATTGGAACACGGCCTACTTTTTTCCACAGGGGCAGTGAGATGGATCCTAAGAGCCTGTGGTGAAAGTCGAGATTTCAAGAAAACCATCCTCAGCCGCTAAGGCCATCCGCCAAGGTGTCTCGTCCTGCTGTCCGAAAACACGAACTACCACTAAGTACCTGATTACAAGCGCGATAACTTGGAATCCCAGGCAAAAAACCCCTTTGGCATGAAAAAGTCCGCTGACCTCGGACAGTACAGTGCTGACCTCGGACAGTACAGTTTAGGTGGCCAGGATGAATCCCCGTTACTATAATCGATTTACCCGAAAATTTGTTATTTGCAAAATGCGTCTTTGTGTGTATGTATGAGGGCGCGCTGCGATCTGCGATTTTCCCAGGTGCCAGACACTCAGTTGGGGTCGCGACGGGTAGCAATTCGCAAAAGTTGGGAGAATCCATGAAATCTCAACTGTGTGGGCAATCTCTCAAAATTGCGGCCTGGGCGATAACCTCGGCATTGGCCGTTGCGAGTCTTGCGGGAGGTGGCGCAAGTGGCAACTTCGTACGAGGTGTCGAACCTGACACGAACGTTTCAGCTCTTAGCGGAAAAGTGCATGGAGGTCCGAATGCGGTCACGAATGCGACCGTACTGGCTATCCAATTCATTCAGGTAAGCACAACATGTAGGGTCTGTTCGGCCGCCAACTACCCCTGATATTGCGGTCGCCTGAGTCAAATGGATACCCACTTGCGACCGTTACTCTCTATGCGACATCGACAGTTTCGTCTCTCTCCTCTTCCAACAGTTACGGCTATGGCCAGCCGGGAACAGTGCTGGCTACGACTACCACGGACGGTAGCGGGAACTATACCTTTACGAGCCCCGCAACCTGCCCGGCTGGGCAGCAGGCCTAGGTCGTCGCTTCTGGCGGATATACAGGTTCTTTTTCATCGTCCAACTCCGCGGCCCTGCTGATGGCCGCAATTGGTCCCTGCTCCGCGCTTTCGTCGAGCATGTACGTTTTCATCAATGAGGCCAGCACCATTGCCGCGGCCTACGCGATTGGCCAATTCATGACCGTCGACGGCACCACGGTGAACATCAGCGCGCCGGCCAACATCAATGCCGCCACTTCGAGCTGCACGCTCACGAGCGGACAAACGACGAGCTGCAACGCCGCCGGCTTGGCGCACGCCTTCCTCAATGCGGCCAACCTGGTCAATGCAGTGGGAACGTCAGGAGCGCCGCCCACGGGCTTCCCCTATTCCGCTCTACCGAACAACTCCTCGGCAGTCGTGCCGCAGGCGCTCATCAACACGCTGGCCAACTCGGTTGAGGCGTGCGTCAACTCCTCAGGGAGCAGCAGCACGCCCTGTACTAACCTGATGACCGACACTACGCCTCCAACGGCGTTGCTGGCATCGCCGAACGCGCCCACCAACACGCTGCAGGCCCTGATTGACCTGGCCCAGTATCCGGGTGATGGCGACGCAGCCCCCCGCGACGTCCACCAACACGACGGCCCTCTATGCCATCGGATCATCGATTGGCTGCTATCAGCCCAGCCTCAGCGCCGCGCCGACGGACTTCACCATCGCCATCAACTACATCGGCACGAACGGCGCCTCATTCACCGCGCCGTGGAACGTTACCACGGACATTAAGGACAATATTTACGTGATGGATGCGGTCGGCGGGTCGACCGGCGTAAGAGTCGAAAGCGTCACTTCCAATGGATCGCCGAACTGGATATTCACCAGCAACGACGGCGGTTCAGCTGGTTGCGGTAGCGGCACCCAGCGATGCGGCATGGCGACCGACACCCTGGGTCATTTGTGTGTTGCGGCGGGGCCCGAAATTTACCAGATCAGCACCGCAAGCGGCACTTCGATCAGTGTGACCGCTGCCACGCCGGGCGGCCTCACTGCGTCCGCTGTGGCCGTGGACCAGCTCAACGATACCTCCGTCACGATTGAGGGCGGCACGCTAGGCAGCAACAGCACCATTCAGGAACTCCTCTCGGGCGGAACTGCGTTTGCCAACCTTATGATGGAGAGTGCGCCTTTTACGACGGATGTTCAATAACCCACCATTGACAACCTCGGCGATCTTTACGTGGGTACCCAAGGGTGCTCACCCTGCAACGTGCTATATTTGGGTGATCGGACCAGGTTTTTTGCACGATGCGGAATGTTAGTCTTCGACGGGTTTAGGTTGCAGTGAGTACGCGGCTAGCCGCGTACCCACTGGCGAATTCGCTTGGCGTCCTGTCATTGAGAGCCCTGTGAGGACGACTCTCATTGTATTCCTGCCGCCATGCCTCGATAAGCTGTTTTGCTTCGGCCAGCGTTGCGAACCAGTGCACGTTGAGGCATTCATCGCGGAACGTCCCATTGAACGATTCAACGAATGCGTTGTCGGTTGGCTTGCCCGCGATAGGACGACCGTCCGGGAGAGTCTCAAACGAAAATCCGGCCCTGAAGTTTGGCAACTGCTGATCATCCATTTCTGAGTCCAATCGTATTCATCGATCGCCGTAAACCGGAACAGCGGCTCCGTGAACGACCTTTGCGTCCTCGCTGCATAGGAACAGAATGACACGCGCGATATCGTCAGGCTTTGGCCACTTGTCGAAATCTGCGCCGGGCATTTCTTTGCGGTTCGCTTCAGTATCAATGATGCTCGGTAGAATCGAATTGGCCCGAACGTCTGTGCCTCTAAGATCCTCCGCCAATGAGTCCATCATGGCCAGCGCCGCGGCCTTCGAAGCCGCATAGGCGGCAGCTCCGGCCGCATGATCGAACGCCGCTTTCGCGATGACATTGAGAATCGCGCCACTTTTCCTCTTGAGCATTTCGGGAGCGACGGCCCGGCACAGGAGGTAATTCGAACGCAGGTTGAGAGCAAAGAGCCGGTCCCAGACGACGTTGTCGAGTTCCCAGAGCCTTGTGCCTCCGGCAAATCCGCCAACTGTGCTGACCAGGCAATCTAGTCTGCCATGCTCCTGAACGATTTGCTCAATCATGCGCTTCACCGCGGTCTCGTCTGTGACGTCCACTTCAAGACCGGTGAGCGATCCTTCGATCGTTTCTGCTGATCGCTGGAGCGATGAGAATTCCTCTTTTCTTTTATAGGAGACAAAGACTTTGGCGCCTTCCCTCAGAAAGGCGAGGCTGACCGACGTTCCAAGGCCACCTGTGCCGCCTGCTACCAGAACCAATTTTGTCACGGAATTGTTGATTCACGATTTGTCCCCTTTTCACCTCGCACCGTTTGGATGTGCGCTAAAGTCATCCGCGGGCATAAGCAGGCATGTTAGGACGACTCTGTCAAAATATGCCCCAAGGCTCCTCAGTCGGACCGTTCTCGCTGTGCTCTGAGAATCATCCGAGCGACGACTTCGAAGTGACGATTATCCGATCTTGGCCGTAAGCATTGATATGGAACCTCCATCCACTCCTTCAACCGGGAAGGACACGCTCTCACCCGCCTGACTGGTCCCAAGAACATACAGCAGAGGCAAATAGTGATCCGGCGTCGGAATCGAAAGCTTTGCCGAGGGCCCGAGCATCTCGTATTCGATTAGCGCCTTGTGCTCACCTGCGAGCATCATTTGTTTCGCCTCTGTCTCGAATCGAATCGCCCAATCGTAAGGATCGGGCATGTGCCTTCCCCACGCGTAGGTATGAAGATTGTGAACGAGGTTGCCACTACCCATGATGAGGATGCCTTCATCCCGTAAGGGCGCTAATTTCCTGCCGATCTCGAAATGAAATTTCGCGGGCCTGCTTTCGTCAATGCTAAGCTGCACGACAGGAATATCGGCATCGGGATACACGTGCCGAAGCACGGACCATGTGCCGTGATCGAGGCCCCATGTGTCATCAAGTTCAACATGCAAAGGAGCAAGCATTCTTTGAACCCGCCGGGCGAGATCGGGATCACCCATCGCTGGGTATTGCACACGGAATAGCTCGCGTGGAAAGCCACCGAAATCGTGAATGGTCCGGGGTGCCGAACTGACAGTAAGTCCTGTTCCAGGTACAAACCAGTGCGCAGAGATCGAAAGAACCGCGGATGGTTTCGGAATCTGTCTTCCTAACTCTCGCCATGCTTCGGTGTAGCGATTGTTTTGAAGCGCATTCATGGGATTACCGTGTCCAAAAAAGATTGCGGGGAACACATTAGCCATGTCAGAACCTCCTTTTCTAAAAGCGGCTTCACAATCATCAGTTAATGCGAAGAAGCATCCGCAGGAGTCAGCAAATCCTTGGGCTTGTTGCCCGCCAAGGCGGCATCGAGGTTATCGAGCGCCCGCATGCCTATCCGTATCCGCGTTTCGATAGTCGCCGTGCCCAGATGAGGAAGCAAAAAAACATTGGGGAGAGTTCGGTATTCAGGGTTAATATGAGGTTCTCCGTTGTATACGTCAAGCCCCGCGGCGGCGATCCGGCCAGAACGAAGAGCTCGGATCAGCGCGTCATCATCGACTAGGCTGCCTCGTGCCGCATTCACAACGACCGCACCATGAGGCAGCAGTTCGATCGTTTTTTCATTCAGGAAATGAGCGGTTTCCTTCGTTCCCGGTGCATGCAAAGTGAGAAACGGGCTATTGGCAAGAAGATCGCGCGCATCGGCATGAAACACAGCTCCACGCTCCAACTCGAAACTTAGCCGGTGCAAATTCGTGTAGTGGATGCTCATTCCCAAAGCGCGGGCCCTCTCGGCTACTGCGGAACCAATGCGCCCCATTCCATAGATGCCAAGGACCTTGCCGCTCAGCTGCCAACCCAATAATTCGGTGGGCCTCGGGTCACGCCAGTTGCCACTCCGTACGAGCGCTTCGCCTTCACTTGCTCGCCGGGAGGCAGCCAGCAGAAGAAGGATCGTGATATCGGCAGTCGCTTCGGTCACCACGCCCGGAGTATTCGTGACCTCAATTCCGCGGACAGCCGCGGCCGCGAGATCAATGTGATCGAATCCCGCTGAGAGAGTCGCGATCATGCGCACCGAACTTGCTAGATGGGAGAGTACCCGTGCGTCGATCACATCCTGTTGCGTTATGAGCAGTGCGTCTGCTCCGGCGGAAACATGGATTAACTCGTCACTCGAATAAAGCCGGTCTTCAACGTTGAATCGAGCGATGTAGTCGCGGGTAATCCTCGACTCCACCTCGTGGGGCAATCGACGAGTCACGACGAGAGTCTTCCTGGGCATGAGGTCATTACCCCGGGATTGAATTGTAGTACGTCAGCAATCCGGAGAGTTGTCTTTCCGGTTCACGATGCACTCGGGCCTAGAAATCCGAAAGCAACAATTGCCACTACTGAGCATTCAATGCCCAGAGGAGTCCGCATGACGGCTAACCTCGAACAGGAACCAAGTGCGCCGCTCGGTCTCGTCGATCCAAGTCTCGATGAGACTGGCGCTCGCAATGTCGTTATGGCCGTCGCAGACTCCATGTACTTCTCGGAGACGAGCCGTCAAGGCTTTGCTGTCTTCGCGCAACTCTGAAAGCATGTCTTCCGGTTCGACAAATTCGGCGTCATTGTCCAAAACGCGCTGCGTCCGGGATATGTGTCCAATGGAGCGAAGCGTCGTTCCTCCCACCTTGCGAACGCGTTCCGCAATCGGGTCGGTCATGGCAAACAGCTGATCTGCCTGTTCGTCGAGAAGCAAATGGTAATCGCGAAAGTGCGGCCCGCTCATATGCCAATGGAAGTTCTTGGTCTTCAAATAAAGCGCGAACACGTCCGCCAGGATCGCATTCATCGCTCCTGAAATATCCTTAGTTGCCTTCGGTTTGAGGTCGGTGGGCGTGATTAAAGGAGCCTCTTGCTTACGCTCCAAGTTTTCTGTAATCGCAGTCGATTTCGTCATAGATTTCCTCCATGCTTATTTGGCTCTTTTCAATAAGGGCTTGGCCGCCAGGCCTCAGGGGCGATTTGGCTCGAAGACCGTAAGAAGAGAGCGGTACATACGTTATTCTCAATGGTGAATGAGTTTCGTCGCGAGCCCCGATCAGTATCCAACCGTGAAGCGTTGTCGGAGATGCTTAGGCTGCTCCATCTCATCAACCATTGCAATGGCATAGTCCTCGATAGAGATCCAACTTCTGCCGTGTGAATCGGTAAGCAATTCGTCCACTCCCAAGCGAAATTTCCCCGTGCGTTCGCCAGGAATGAATTCTGCCGAAGGGGACAGAAATGTCCATTCAAGGTCTTTCTCGTGATAAAGTTCATCAAGGAAACGAATGCCGGCGAATGCTTCAGTCTTGTAAGCATCGGGAAACTCGGGTGTGTCTATCAACCGTTTCCCGGGAACAACTTGCAGACTGGCAGCTCCCCCAACCACCAGAAGGCGGCTGACTTTGGCTTCTTTGACGGCGTGAATCAAACTCTTTGGGTCCGATGTCTGGAATCGCGAGGCGCTAATGACCACGTCGTGATTGACAAGCAGCGAAGCCAGCATCGACGGTATCGTGGCATCTCCCTGTCGAATCTCCAGACCGGCCTGCATCGTCCCTTTCTCAGGATGGCGTGCTATGCCCGTGACCTTGTGGCCACGCCGAAGAAGTTCTGCAGCAAGTCTTGATCCCACGTTTCCGGTGATCCCAATCAATGCAACCTTCATGAGACGTCCTTTCGATGTACTCGTCATCCTTCACGTACTCGGATTCTTCTAGGTTGTCGGAAACACAACGAAACTCTACCGGAATAGGCTTCGAGATCATCTCCATGTGGATTAAAGGAGCGCGTTGCGGCCCGTATTCGCGGACTACCGGTTCCATTGATGATCACCTCCATCCAAGGAGTCTGTTCAATATTGAACAGACCAAAGACTTTAGACCGGGGTCCGTGTCATCCTGCGCTACCGAGCGCGATGTATATGGAGATCACTCCTGCAAAAGAACGTTGATAAGGGCGCTGCGAACGCGCAGGCCACTGCTGCCTCATTCAACATCGGGTATGAGGCAAGATGATTCAATCTTCTTTACAAGTTTTGATTGGTATTCACCAGATGTCGCACCGACGGCGCCTTTTGCACGAGGCTGTGAACGCGTTCCTCTATCGCGCGATCAGCCAGAGTAACGCGTTCGTGTTGGCGTAAATGCTCAGCCCAGGAATCCACCAGAAACGTTTCAAGAAAATGGTCAGGGGTCTCAAGGTCCCGAAAGACGCCCCAACTATACGCGCCGTCGCGACGCCGGATGCGACCGAATTTGACAATGGCCTTGAGGAATTCTGCCTGCTGCCTTGGATCCACTGAGTACTCAATGGTCACAAGAATGGGACCCGCATCTGATATGGCCGCATTCTGAGGCAATACTACGGGCACTCGCCAATGAACCCACGGACTTAGATCAATCGTCGTTTCAGGAAGCTTAAGGAATAGAGCTAACGCCAGGCTGGCAATTGTTCCCAATCCAGCATCAACGAGAGCAGCATGGATGCCCGCCTTAGCAGCGATGGCGCCCCACGTGGCGCTGCCAGCTGCCATGGCTCCTTGAAAGACGAGCATCGAAACTGCAAGTACACGAGACCGTACCCAGTCTGGTGTGTGAGTCAGGACGACCACATTGAACAGTGATACGAACACGATCCATGCGCCTCCTGCCACGAGAACGCCGACGGCGAGGGCTGGCAAATAGCGAGTCGTACCCGCTGCAACGCACGACAATCCAAAGATTAAGATTCCACTGGAGACCACAACCTCGGCCGACCAATGTGCCCGAACCTTCTCCATTCCGAGTGCTCCTAGAACTGCGCCGGCGCCAAAGCAACCCAGCAAGAATCCATAGGCTGTTGGACTTGGGTTTGCATAGTGAGCGATGGAGGGCAGTAAGGCCAAGAACCCGCTCGCAAAGAACATCACAATTCCCGAGCGAATCAAGAGATCTCGAAGTGCTGGAGAATAGCGCACGTAACGAAGACCTGCAACAGTCGCACCGCTTAGCGTCTCAAGTGGGGCCGTGCGTTTCCTTGCGTGCCGCTTCCATCTCGCGATTACCGCGATGACCCCGAGCGTCGAGATGGCATTGATGAGGAATACGGTAGTGACACCGGCAATCGCAATGACTATGCCACCCAACGCCGGCCCAACCGCTCGAGCGAAATTGAACTCGATACCGTTAAGCGTCGCCGCTGGCGCAACATCTTCCTTGGGAACCAGTTCTGGTAAGGCAGCCCTCCAGGCCGGACTTTCCAGGGCATCTCCTGCGGATAGAGCGAACGTCAGGACCAGAAGCAACAGTGGTGAGACTCGCCCGGCCAAGGTCAGGCCGGTGAGCATAATCGCAGTTACACACATCCAAATCTCAGCCAGTAAAATCAGCTTTCTGCGATCGACGATGTCTCCTAGTGCGCCGGCCGGAAGCGCGAAGATGAAGAACGGTAGAGCGGATGCCGTCTGAATCAGGGCAATGTAGAAAGGTCCCGCGTTGAGAGACACCATCATCCACACAGCGCCCACGCTCTGCATAAAGGTGCCAACGTCTGAGACGGCGTCTGCGATCAGCAGATTCCGGAACGTTGTCGTTCTTAACGGATTCAAAAGGCGCGATGGATTCACTGATCTGGACACAGTACATCCCTGGAAACTCAGAATGTGCTTTCGATTATGGCATTCCTGTCTCCCGGCTCGCCGGCACGTTGCCTCAAAGCCAAATCGCTCTTGGGGAACAAGGTCCGTCAGACCAAAGTCGTCGCGGGTCGAAGCCATGCGCGAAACGCGATTGGTAATTCCTGATGCTGGAGACGAAACAGTTCAACGACTACGTTGAGTTTTCGTCGTCGGGGACAAGCGTGCAGCAGGTAAGGTCTTGTACCTACGACGCGGACGCTAAGTGTGACTCCGCGCATCACGAGGATTGTGGAATTTCCGGGAAGCCACGCCACTGATACTGGATCTTCTTTGAAAGAAGTGGCAGCGTTCGGCTTGACTCATGTTCATCCATTCGGACGTCGCGGAGATATGTTCGGTGCTGCGTTCAACTACAGCGAGCCGAGCGCTGGCAAACACCATGAAAGCGTATTCGAGTCGTTCTATCGTCCGCGTCTGACGCAAAGCATGGACCTCGGCCCGGATATAGAAGTGTCCATCCATCCTACCTACGCTGCGAGGCCTTATAGCACCACTCTCCTCGGTGCTAGGACGCGGATCATCTTCTGAGGAACGAACACGCGTCTGCCCAATGAGGCCTCCGCGAACAGTTGATCCATCACTTCGATCGAGGTCCCGTCCCTGCGACCGGCAGATGCCAACCGTGGAATATGGCCATGACTCTGAGCCAGAAGCATAGAAGTGCGCCTGCAGTCATGAACGCAAATGACGGGTAGTGCAGCACATGTCCGATCACCACCACGAAGCCCGCAGCAAGCGCGGCGACGGCGTAAAGATCAGCCCGGAGCACCGTAGGAGTCTCATTCACCAGAACATCACGCAGCATTCCGCCGCCAATACCAGTCAACATCCCCATAATTGCAGCCATTACGGGATTGAGTCCGGCGACCAGCGCTTTTTGCGTACCCGTGACGGCGAACAGAGCCAGTCCCGCGCCATCGAATAAGAGCACGGGTCTGCGCTGCACGTCGATCTTCGGGTACCACAAGAACATCACCAAACCGGCCAGGACAGAGACTGCCAAATAACGCCAGTCGCGGATGGCTGCTGGGGGAGCGGCGCCGATCAGCAGGTCGCGTGTAATTCCGCCTGCATTTCCCGTTGCGAAGGCAAGCACCATCAAGCCGAACAAATCCAGCTTGCTCTTGACACCGGCTGCTGCACCGCTAAGTGCGAAGACGAACGTACCCAGCAGGTCGAGCACAACCAGAAAAGGGCCGGCCCAAAGTCGTCCTTCAATGAGGAGGTCGTTCATAACGCCAACCATGCATGAGCCGCGACCACCAAGGCCTTCACGCCTGTCTCCAGAGTTGGATGGATGACCGGTGCAAAGCGCGGATTGTGATTGGTCGGGAGCGAACTGATCGTCCCGTCTTTCTTGGCCTTGGCATATACCTCAGGATCGTCGCCTCCAAAGAACCAGTACACCGCTGGAACGTGCCACTCCGCACCAAAGCATCCGAAGTCCTCGCTCGCCATAGTGGGCTTCGTTTGTTCTACTGAGCCGTCAGGGAAGTTTTGCCGGAATGCTTCAACAACCTTCTCTGTTGTATCGGGATCGTTCGTTACCGATGAATATCGGTCCAGCGGTACGATCTCCGGCGGCTTCGGCGCGCCTGCCGCCGTTGCCTCTGCGTTCACGATCCGTTCAATGGCTGCAAGCACATGTTTGCGGACCCCCTCATCGAAGGTACGCACATTCAACTTGATGATTGCTTCGTCAGGAATGACGTTCTCTTTTGTGCCCGCTTGCAGGACCCCAACTGTCACCACGGCGGAATCCGTAGGCGCGACTTCCCGGGAAACGATCGTTTGTAGCCTAATCACGGTCGAGGCAGCCATGACGACGGGATCGATGCTGGCCTCGGGCATCGAGCCATGAGCGCCACGCCCGAACATTCGAATTTGCAGGCTGTCGGCAGAGGAAGTAACAACACCCTTCCGCCAATCGAGGTGCCCGGAAGGCAAGCTCATCACATGCTGGCCAAGCACGACATCGGGCTTCGGGAATCGCTCAAACAGCCCGTCGTCAATCATTGCCTGCGCGCCCTGCGCCGTCTCTTCCCCTGGTTGAAAGACTGCCATGAGCGTTCCGTGCCAGCTATCGCGGCTCTTGGCAAACAGCGAGGCGGCCCCTATCAGGCAGGCCACGTGCATGTCGTGCCCGCAGGAGTGCGCCACGGGCGTGGTTTTCCCATCTGGGCCTGTCGTTGTAACTGTACTGGCGTAGGAAAGTCCGGTCCCTTCCTTGATGGGCAACGCATCCATATCAGCGCGCAGCATTACGGTGGGACCATCTCCATTGCGCAAGATACCAACGACCCCCGTCTTGCCGATACCCGCGGTGATCTCAAAACCGTTGGCCTCGAGATGATTCGCCGCGATTCCAGCCGTTCGCGCCTCCTGCATCGACAACTCGGGGTGAGCGTGTATGTCTTTGTAAAGTGCTTCCAGTTGCGGAAGTATCCCGTCGAGACTTACAAGGATCTCGGTTGGCTGTTTTCCCGACGTCATGTGCGACTCCTTTGCGGCGATGCCGCATTTTCTCGGGGGCTACTTGGAATTGGAGAATGAGTTATCTTCGTACTCGCATGTCGGGACGGTGCAGGCAATCACATCCCATAACCCGAGCTTGCACCACGACACCGAGTCGATACTCCTGATTATGGAACATCGAGGGTCGGAATTTGCAAATACCTCAAGACAATGTTGAAAAAGAATGGTGGACTGATTCGGATTGTGCGGTTCTCCGGAGTGGTAGGCCGCCACGCCTTTCTGCTGTGCAATTCAATACCCGGCTGTCATTGATGGCCTCAGTGGCAAGCAGAATTGTTTGCGCTTGGAATCGCAAGAAATGTGATGCTGGCCGGCGTGAATATGAGATTTCCTGCAGCTGTCGGCGTTCCCGTCAGCTGCGGCAGGGCGTCGTCTGCGCCCAGGCTGAGTTCGTTCCCGTTCAACTGAACCTGTTTGCTCAACAAACTTCCCGCCGTGATGGTATAGCGTTCCGCGGCCAAGGGAACGTCAATCGACTGCGGTGCGGTGCGGTTCGCATTGATCACGAGAACTGTCACTCCGCCCGGCTTTTCTCGCAGACAATGGGCGTAGACATGCAGTCCTGCTGCAGAAAAGGCGCCAGGATTGAGCACTGTTGTTCCCATGAGTTTCCGCCACAGAAGCGCTCCCCAATAATCGGGTCGCGGTGCCAGCGTGTTCTCATCGAGCAAGCCGTAATCGCTTGCGTCAAGGGTGTTGTGCATCACCACCTGAACACCGCGCTGGGCCATGATTCCGAGCTGGTTCAGATAGCGAAAGGTGTCAAGAAAAGTGGACGCCCAGGGATTACCCCCGCACGCTGCATCCGCTGTCTCAGTGTTCCAGAGCGGCTTGCCCGGCTCAAAGCGGTCGCGGAGATTCGCATAGAAGGCTTCGACGGTGTCTGTTCGCGAAAGCCACTCATCGGAGAGGGCGGCATCCTCAGTGGTTAAGTCATTCGCGCCAAGGCTCGCACATCGGTTAGAGACCGCTCCATAAAAATGATAGGAGAAGGCATCGAAGACGGGACCGGCAGCTTTGAGCAGATCTTCCGACCTCAGCATACCCCCAGGCAGCACCATGGTGCCTCCCTCGCCCACTGAACCTGGGCCGAGGATCACCAGGTTCGGAGCGGTCTTCTTGACGAACGGTCGAAAGACAGAAAGATCGCGCCCATAGGCAGCGGCGTCATAACCTTTCGGTGCGCCCCCCATCGACGCGGCTGTCGGCTCGTTCATGAATTCCGCCGCGGCGATATCGCCGCCGATCGATCGCGTGTACGCAAGGACCTTAATTGCCTCTCGCGGCGTCCACACGCCGGCACTATCGCGCGTGCCCACACCGGTTGCAAACGATGTCACGACTTTTGCATTCACCGCACTGGCAAAGTCGATGACGCCCTTCCATTGCTGCCGCGTAAGCACGCCGTTGAAACCCTTTGGAGGCGATTTGGGCGCCGGGCCGTTCGCATCGTAGAAGTAGGTGGTGTTCGCCCACGTTCCACTCACGCGCACGTACGCCGGCCCCAGGGCGGCCGCCAATTTGCGTCGCTGGAGATTGGTCAGATCGATAGGCGGACGGTACTGAAACATGTCGGGATTCATCCCTGCAGGCACGTTCGAGCTTGGCTGAACCAGTTTGACTCCAGCATTTGATGGGTTGCCATAAGGCTTCCAGAAATTCCCGCCAGTCACTTCGAGCATTTCAATGTTGTAGGACTGGAAGCGCTCATCAACAGTGCCGACGCGAGCCATTGTTGCAGGTGCGAGAGAGGGCGATGGCGTACCACTCTGCGCCTTTGAACACGCCGTCACTCCAAGCACTGCCAGTGCTGTGATCACCAGAGATTCGCCGCTTTTGCGTCTTGACATGTCCCACCTGCCTCTCGTGTCACATCTGCTTCGCAGCGATCATACTCTTTGGCAATTACGAATGGCACGTGCGGATTGGGTCTTTCCCATAGCACCTCATCCGAACCTGTCCTCATTGACGTATCCCCGGCTGCCTAAAAACACGAGGTCGTGCGTTGCCCTAATCAGAAAGAACGAGTTTCAATGTGGGATACATGTAAAGCGGTCGGCAGTATCTATTTCAGAACAAACTTAAGAAACACAATGGCAAGTAAGGGCATCACGGCCATCGCGATCAGAACGATGATGAGGTATTTGCGGAACCCGCCGGATTTCTCACCGCCGCTGTTTAGTTCGTCCATAGATTCATCCACAATTGCTCGTGAGTTGAGTCGATTCGCAATCTCCTCGCGGCTTGCGGTTTACAGTGGGGTGTTGAACATCACGAGTCACAAGAGTGACGGGCGGCTGAAGAGGAGAAGCGGAACCTCCGGGCGGTCCACGATTTGCGAGCATACTCTCGCACGGAAGCCGCGTGGTGCTCGTCACTACAGGACTTCCAACCCTTACATAACGCCAATCTGTTTCAGCAATCCGACTAAATCGTAGAAGAGCTTTTCTTCCACGATCTCGCCGTTCTTCCAATGCGCCACTGTACAAAATTCAATATGAAATCTCTTGTTCGTCGGCGCGATCATCTTGCCATCGGCCCCCTTCATCGGACCGGTCATCGTGCCCGTAAAATCTGCGACGGTGCATGTCCAGTCGTCCTGAGAAATCTCGACCTTATAGGGATGATTGATCAGATGGTTATCGGGAAATGTCTTGAAAAACTCGACCGACTCCGCCTTATGATTGTGGCGCCCCCGGGTCGGTTTTGCCTGACCGGGCCAAAACACAACGGTGTCCGCGGTATGCCGTTTTTCAAACGTCTCCCAGTCCTGTGCGTTCCACGAGTCGTCGAGTGTCCGCATGAGCTCAATATTGCTCAACCTGTTCGTTTCTGGCATGTGACCCTCCACAAGCAACGCAGATCGCGCTCACTATAGCGTATGACGAGCGGTTCCCGTTCTATGTCCTCGGACAACTATTGGCAGCCGCTACCATGCCGCTGTCATATTTCGTGCGCGGATGCTGCAACGCAAATATACGCTCTCATCGGGACGCAAGGAAGCCAGACGAACTCATTGGCCCCACCCGTGGCTAACCTCCGCTTCACCAACCGAGGGCAATTCTGGAGGAGACGAAGCTGTTAGAGTAGAAAAATTCTGCAAACGGCAAGTCTGCCAATTTCAAATGGTCTCAACCAAGCGGTTCACCCCATTCGACTGTGCCCGTTTTTGTGCCCGCTCTGCCTCAAAATCGGTCATGATTTGGCGTGTACGGATAGTAAAAGGCACAGAGCAGGGAACAGGTAAACTGAATAGACGATAGGACCTTATAGCAACCGGTAGCAGCAGGAGCGAGAGCGAAGCGCAGGCTGTTCACCGAAGGGTTGTAGGTTCGAGTCCTACCTGAGGAGCCAATCTTTTCCCCGCATAAACACTGCACTGTATTGACTTCCCCTCTGAACTGTACCTAAAATTGTCCTAAACCTGCTCTGAGGGTTCACCAGAACTCAACATTCGGCAGGGGAGGACAGACCCCATGACATTCACTGTCTGGCGGCGTCACAACCGGGACGTTTGCGACAGCACCAACCGATATGAACCTAGGTGTCGCTGCCCCTTGCACGTTCAATTCGTCTGGAAGGGTGCCCCTGGCGTATTTGAGGGCAAGAAGCTCCACTACCAGAACAAGTGGTCTTTGGAGACCCGTAGCTGGTCTGAAGCGCAGTCCAGAGTAAAGGGCTTGGAGAAGCGCCTGAAGGACTTTGCCGAGGGCAAAGTGGTGCCCAAAGGCATGACCGTCGAAGCAACATTGCAGGAGTGGTACAAGTTCCGTGACCAAGACGGATTGGACAACATCAAGGCGAAACAGATGGGCAGCAAGCTCGTGGAGTGGTGCGAGAAGAACAACATTCTGCTCCTTACCGCTTTCACCACCGACAAGGCCATAAAGTGGCGTCTGACACTGCCGCACCGTAGCGGCGACAGCGGCAGCTTGAGCGTTCACTGGTCTGTAATTAGTGGGTTCTTTTCGTGGGCTGCGGGAATGGGCTACATCGACAAAACTCCAATCCCGAACCCCAAGACGAATCCACAGTTTCGCATCCGATTCAAGAAGGCGGAAGTTAAGCCGCCAAGCAAAAAGCAAGTCGAGAAAATTCTGGCGACCACCACTGGGCAAACTCGACTCTTGTGCCAATTAATGCGTGAGACGGCGATGGCGCTGGTCGATGCCATGAAGTACGCCATGTCGCAGGAGGACGCTGAGAAATACAAGCTATCGAAACCGGAGCGGCGTCCCGTGATTCAGGGCAATCTCATTCGTGGCAACCGCACCAAGACCAATGAACGTTACCGGGTACGTATGAGTGAAACATTAGCGAAGCAGCTTGAGGCTCTGGGCGAACCTGCGTTCCCCGGCACATTATCGCAGTGGCGTGAGCGGGTCAACAAGGCCATCAGAGATGCTGGCGTCAAGACTACACCGCATGGCTTCAGGCATTTCAGAATCACTGAGTGGCTTTCGACTGGTGTGTCTGTTGATGACGTAGCCGTCATGGTGGGCACGTCGCCCAGCGAAATCCGCAAGACATACCGTCACTGGATTAAGGAAGCTGAGGACCGTTTGGACGATGTGCAGCGTGAGGCATGGTTGAAGATGGGACTGGACGAAAACGGCAATGAGGCCATCGTCCACTAAACACATTGCATATAGGAAGGTATCGCTGCGAGTCTCTTTCGTTCCACACGATCTCTATGCGCTTCAGGAAGCGATCCGAGGTCATCGTGCCATTAACTTCGCATCAAGGGCTTTTTGCGCGCCAGGGGGGAGATTCCGCAATCCTCGCTGATTGCGTCCATCGCAGAAGTGCAGTCTCGGGAGCCACCTCCGACGCCCATTACTATATCGCAACGCATAAAGTTCCGCTAAAATGCGAATTTCGTGTGTCATAATATAGCCGTGAAACGCGATATATCCCCTCCGCCTGCCTCCCGTGCGCGCCTCGCTTCCGTGCTCCGCGCAGCCAAGGAAGTTGTGTCTGTCGATGTCGCATCAGCCTCCCTCCGAATCGATCGGCGCGAAGCGGCAAAGCTTCTATCACGCTGGCAGGGGCAGGGCTGGCTCCGAAGGATCGGTCGTGGGCTCTATGTTCCTGTGCCCTTGGATCTTGCCGCAAGCGAACAGGTTGTCACTGATCCCTGGGTCCTAGTTCCCACACTCTTTGGTCAATGCTACATCGGCGGCTGGACAGCCGCTCACCACTGGGAACTCACCGAGCAGCTCTTCAATGAGACCTTCGTCTTTACCACGCGCCGCGTCACTGAAAAACACGTAGTTGCGCAGGGTGCTGGATTCTTACTGCACAGCGTAAATCCCAAACGCCTGTTTGGATTGAAAACTCTGTGGCGTGGCTCTACCAAAGTTGCAATCTCGGACCCTGCGCGCACCTTGGTCGATATGATCGCGGCGCCCGAAGTGGGGGGTGGAATCGATCACGTGGAGGAGTGTCTGGGAACGTACTTAAGAGGCAAAACAGCGGATCAAGACCTGCTCATTCGTCATGCAGAGGAGTTCGGCAACGGTGCCGTGTTCAAGCGACTTGGATTCCTTGCCGATGCGCGACTTGGTGACAAGCGACTCGCGGACGAATGCCGCGCGAGGCTCACGCACGGCTACGCCAAGCTCGATCCATCCCTTCGCACTAAAAAATTGATCACCGCCTGGCGCCTCTGGGTGCCGGAGACCTGGAAAGCCCGAGCGGCATGATCGATAAGCGCGAAATCCTCGAAGCCACGTCGTCGTTTTCGCTCGGGTTGCCCAGCGTTGTCGAAAAGGACTACGTCCTGGGCTGGATACTCGCCGGCATCAACGCCCATGAGGAACTCGCGGAAAGCTGGGTCTTCAAAGGCGGCACTTGCCTGAAGAAATGCTATTTTGAGACCTACCGCTTCTCCGAGGATCTGGATTTCACCTTACGCGATGAAATCCACCTCGATGAGGACTTTCTGCGTCCTGTCTTCGAGGAAGTTGTAGCCTGGGTTGCAGAGCAATCCGGTCTGAACATTCCCTCCGACCAGCTTGACTTCGACATTTACGACAATCCGCGCGGCGAGCCAAATTGCCAGGCAAAGATCGGATACCGCGGGCCAGTCTCGCCGACTTCGGGCGGCTGGCCGAAGATCAAACTCGACCTCACAGCCGATGAGAGACTGGTGCTCCCGCCTGTACGACGCGAGGTGTTTCATCCTTACAGTGACAGGCCAGAAGGAGGAATCTGGGCAAACTGTTACGCTTATGAGGAGGCGTTCGGCGAAAAACTCCGAGCGCTTGGAGAGAGGACTCGGCCCCGAGATCTGTACGATGTTGTCAATCTCTACAGGCACACCGATAGCCGGCCAACCGCTACGGTGCTTCTGGATGTGCTCCGTCAGAAGTGCGAACACAAGACCATCCCAGTCCCGACCTTCGCATCGCTCGTGCCTCATCGTCAGGCGCTTGATGCGATGTGGTCGGACATGCTTTCGCATCAGCTCCCAGTACTTCCTCCGCTCAATGATTTCTGGGATGCGCTTCCGGAAATCTTCACGTGGTTGGCTAGCGGCACTCAGGCCCCGCAGCGCGCGTTCATCCAGCGTGGTATCGGTGAAACGCCGGTGTACACGCGCACGCTGCCGATGCGTATTCCTCTGCCCTCACGCTCGAATCTGGAGATCATCCGCTTCGCGGCGGCGAATCATTTGTGTGTCGATCTCGCTTATGACAATGGTATCCGGCGCATAGAGCCATATTCACTGAGGGAAACAGCAGAGGGGAATTACGTGCTTGGTGTGATACGAAGTGATTCCGGGGAGTACAGGTCCTACCGGGTAGATCGGATGCAGGGAGCAACCGTAACATCCCAAGTGTTCAATCCGCGCTATGCGGTAGAGCTAACCGCCACGGGCGCACTGAATGTGGCACCTTCAACCGCCATGCCGAGAACGCCCCGGATACATCGAGTTGCAAGAGGCAGAGCTCAGGGACCGACGCATGTTTTTCGGTGTACAGCATGCGGCAAGACTTTTAACAAGAAGAAGATGGACTGGACACTAAACTCTCATAAAAACAAGCAGGGCAACCCGTGCTACGGGCGATATGGGGTATACGTTCGGACCAAGTATTAAGAGTAGCTCCAAAAAGGCGGCAGAAAGATGGGAACACATCACAGTTCCAGCCAAGCGAAAGCGCCGGCAGCGAACTCGCCACCAGCCACCAGACGGCTTCAAGGGCGTCTACTATCTCACTCCTGCTCAATTCGCAATCAGTAACATTGCGCTCCAACGTATTAAATTCGCTCGGTTCACGATCTGCTAAGAAGCTTGGCTGCGTCCGATAGTTTCTCAAACTCGGAGACCCCGCCCCCAATATAAACTTGACCCCATAGATTTGGACCCTCCACGGCCCCGTACCTCTCATCGAACGGTCCGCGGAACAAGCGCCGATCGAGAGGCACTTTGGCATGTGGATTCTCGTGAACTCGCACACGGACTCGATTCAATGAGAGGTCGCGTTCTGTTCCCGCTGACTGCTCCACTGCCTGCAGATATTCCTCGACGCCCAAGTCACGTCCTAGTTCCTGTTCCCGGTCGTGTACGGAAAGGCGGAATCGTTTTTCGCCAATCGTGTATCGCTCGACCACTATTATGGCGCTGATGATCACGTTTTCTGGCACCAGGTGTTTGAATGTCGTTTCTTCTCCCTGAGTACCCGCCAGAGTCCTTGAGGGATCAGCTGGACGGGCCTTGGGGCCCAGAGTGGGGAACCCGAGGTCGCCGAGCATCGCACCTACGACAATCTGCCAGGTGAGGTCAATCCGCGGCTTGTCTGGGTTCTGTAACACCAGGCAACAGCAGTGCCCCTCCAAATCCTTGAATCTCCTTCTTGCGGCGTTAAGTTTCTCGCGGATCGGACCACATGGATTGGGAGCACCGCCACGAATGCGACTATCCTCCAGCTTCGACGTGAAATCCTCCACGTCGAGCAGCACCTCCGCCCCGTCAGCGCGCAGGATGTAGTCCGGCCGGCTGCTGCTGTTCTCTATCACTGGCTCGACCTCGACGTCAGTGAGTCCATGCGACCGCAGGTATTCTTGCAGCAACGCATCCGATGGCGTTCTGACCGGCTCAGGTTTGTCTTTGGCTGAGTGGACTTCGAATCCGACGGCACCCAGAATGCGGGTCGCGTCCATGGTTGTGAAGTCGACGAGAGGAACCTTAAGAAGTTCCGAGACGACTTGCTTGGGCGAGAATCGGCGGCCCTGGATCTTCACCCAATACTTATCGATGGCCTTCGGTTCCAGGCGAGCAGCGACACGGGTGATTTTCTCCGAATCGATCTCGTAATTGACGCCGTTGAGGCGGACAGTCTTGCGCGAGCGCACCATGGATACTCCTGTGCATACTATAGACTATAGAGATGTAATATACAATAGAATATAACTTATTCATAATAAACAACTTATATATGCAGCAAAATATTTCTACCAATTAGTAGCTAAAATTGATCGCTCATCTGTATACTATGGGTGTAAGGAAAGAGGCGCATGAATCAGAAGCAAATCGCCAACGAGCAGATTAGCCGTACCTCCGGGGAGCCGAAACAAACTGCTCTGGAGGAACGGCAAATGCTCGAGAATTTTGGAGTTTAAGCGACTGCGAACGCAGTCGTAGAGGTGAGTCTGAAATAGGCTCTGAAAGCAAGCGCCCCCGCGTTGACGCGCGGGGGCAAACCATAAACCAGGCTGGTTGAGAGCCCGGAATACAGCTCTACGTTATTATCCGCCGATCGGCGGGTTCCGTGCAATAGCCAGCCCCAACCGAAGCCAAAGGAGGCTGTCATGTTGCACGAGATAACTGTCACCTGCCCAAGTTGTAATGTCGAGTTTCCTCTCACGGAGACTCTTGCCCAACCCATCGTTGCCGCTGAACGTGCAAAGATTCAGCGCGAGACGCAGGAACGCGTCGCCGCGCTGAAAGAGCACGAACAGGACCTATCCGAGCGCCAACAGGCGCTGGAGGGTCTCAAGCGGGAGCTCGATGTTCGCCAGGCTGATATTGATGCCGCGGTCGAACAGCGGCTCCTGGCTGAACGAGACGTTCTGGCAAAAGCTGCTGAAAAGAAGGCGGCCGATGCCTATAACGTCCGGCTGCTCGCTGTCGAAGAGGAGTTGGCTCAAAAGCAAGCCAAGCTCGCTTTGGCAGAAAGCGCCGAACTCGCCCTACGCAAGGAGCGCCGCATCCTCGAAGAGGAAAAGCAGCGCCTCGAGGTGGAGGTCGAGCGTCGTCTCGAAGCCGAACGCCTGCGCATCCGCGAAGCAACTCAAAAGGAAGAAGAGCAGAGCTACCTGCTGAAACTGGCGGAGAAGGACAAGCTCATCTCCGACATGAAGAAGCAGGTTGAGGAACTGCGCCGTAAAGGCGACCAGTCCTCTCAGCAGCTCCAGGGCGAGGTCCTGGAACTGGAGCTCGAAGCCATGCTGCGGACTGCGTTCCCGGCGGACCAGATTGAACCGGTCCCCAAGGGGCGCAACGGCGGCGACGTCGTGCACAAAGTCGTCGGTCCCAACGGCCTTCAGTGCGGCACGATTCTCTGGGAGAGCAAACGCACGCGCGCTTGGAGCAACGATTGGCTCACCAAGAACCGCGAAGACCAGCGGCTCGCGGGGGCCAGCGTCGGTGCCATCGTGACTACCAGTATGCCCAAGGGAGTCGACACCTTCGACCGCCTGGACGGCGTATGGGTGGCAGCGATGCGCTGCGCAATGCCCTTAGCCAAAGCGCTCCGTCATGCATTGATTGAGGCAGCGATGGCGAAGGTTCTCACCCAGGGTCGCGAGGGAAAGATGGACCGTATGTACGAGTACCTCACCGGTCCACTTTTCCGCGGGCGCGTGTCTGCCATCGTTGAGGCGTGCGTCACGATGCAGGAGGACCTCGAAGCTGAAAAGCGCGCCTTCACGAGGGCCTGGGCCAAGCGGCAGCGTCGCCTGGAACTGCTGATGACTGGAACCGCCGGGATGTATGGCGATTTTCAGGGAATCGTCGGACGTTCCATGCCGGAATTGCGGGGGTTGCAGGTACCGCAGCTGGACGACGGCATGGGTCTGGACCCGCCAGTCGGGGGCACAGGCCTGGACCCGTGGGACGGGCCGGAGAAAGAACCCGGCTAGACCGACGTATGAGCGGGATGGCGCCCGCGAGGGCGCCACCCCTGATCCATCGGAGGCAGGCGCAAAAGCATTCAACAGAATGAACAGAGAGGAAAGCGTTATGACGAGTCCTATCAATATTGATGGAGCGGCGAAGCGGTCCGGCCGGAGAACGCGTCGTATCGCGAAATCGAACAGAGATGAACGCTGGCAGTCTGCGGACGCAGCCCGCTTCCTTTACAAAGGGCAATGCTACGATGCCGGTTCAGCGATCTTCCGGGCCTGCGATCTTTGTGGCGAACCGATCCGCCTGGTCTATGTACTGAAGGTGGTCGAATCTGCCTCTCATCCCTTTTCTCCGGAAATTGCCAAGCTCGATGTCGGGGAATGCTGCTTCAGGAAGATTCAGGCCACAAATGAGAAGCTTTATGGCCAGCTACTGGCTGCAGCCATCAACCTCCGGACCTACATGGAGGCGATCGAGCGCGACCGGAGGATCTTCGCCGGCCGGCATGAAGCGGGAGAGTCAGAGAAGATCGAGTTCCCGCAACCGCAGGCGCCAGGCCTGGATGAGGGTTGGTTCCGTCAGCTGTTTGAGGAACTGGTAAGCGATGGAGGCAACCATGCGTAACTCCAATGGTGCCGAAATTCGTGAAGCGAAGAAGTTCCTGGCGCAGTGGAATGGCGGACATGTTCCAGGGGCATACCTGAACATGAGTTGTCTTCCCAGGGCACCCTGAGGTCGGCAGGTTGCCGGGCCCCTTCAGCTGCGGTCCGAAGTCAGAGTGCCGATCTCGAACAACCAATGTTCACGAAGAAAGGAAAAGTCGATGCCCAGCAACGAAAAAACGGTGAGCAATTCCGAACGAAATGTCAGGCGGTCGTCCCGGCTGCGGCCAGGGAGCTCTAAACAACATTCAGTGCCGGCTTCCTCTTCAGGCGGTGGTCCTCTTCGGCTGCCGCCGGGAGAAGCCGACATGGAAGCGCTGCGGTCCGTAACCCGCGAGTGGCTTGTTCCGCGACTCGTAGAGAAGTTCCTTCGTGTTCACGGTTTCGAGCTGAAGCACACGCGAAAGTTCGCGAATACTGCCAACCGACTACAGCCTTCTTTACCAGGAGAAGGTTCTTTGATGCATGCGGGCGCCGTCTCCAAAAAATCTAGATCGCAGGCGAAGAAGAAAAACCAATACCGGGAGCTTATGTAGAGGAGGTCACGGGTCGTTCACACCCCGTGCTCATCAAGATTATGGAAGAGCGGTCAGACCAATTCGCTGCTGCAAGTGAAAGCCCGAGAATACGGTGTGCTGTCTACACACGATATTCTTCGGACTTGCAGCGCCCTAGCTCGAGCGAAGACCAGATTCGCAACTGTCGTGCGGGCGCTCGGGAAAAGGGCTGGACTGTGCTCGATGACTTCATTCGCAGCGATGAGGAACAGACCGGACGCACGATGGTTGGGCGAGAGGGTTTAGCCGACCTCATGCGCCTCGCCAAGCAGCGCCCGAGACCATTCGACTGCATCATGATTGACGACACGTCACGACTGGGACGGTATCTGCCCGACGTCCTCAGAGAATGCGACACGCTCATGCTCCACGGCGTCTTCATCTATTTTGTCAGCGACCGTCTCGACTCGCGTGACGAAAGTTTCAGAATCATACATCTTTTCAAGGGCTACGGCGATGAGCGTTACTCGCGGGATTTGGCAAAGAAGATTCATCGCGGGCAGGAGGGCTGCATTCGGAAAGGCTATACGGCTGGCGGCTCCTACTACGGCTACAAGAACAAATACCTGCGCGACCCCAACCAGATGTCAAGGGCGGAGTAAAACCAGGCCACTGTGGCGGAGTAAAAGTAGGCCAGTAGTTGGGTATCAAGTTGTTGAGTGTTCGGGGGAGAAGGGGCGCTGGAGCGTAGCGGAAGCGGCCCTTCTCCCCC